>Ga0209517_10000946_pt1 | contig 46819 bp, 39 predicted proteins | sample PeaSoiMetSII2010_FD_187695 | JGI IMG/M metagenome (GOLD analysis project Ga0209517, IMG submission 187695) | Peat soil microbial communities from Weissenstadt, Germany - SII-2010 (SPAdes) (version 2) | ecosystem: Environmental > Terrestrial > Soil > Wetlands > Peat | place: Germany...
TACAGCCCCAGGATGCGATGAGCCGACATCGAGGTGCCAAACCTAAGCGTCGATGTGAACTCTTGGCTTAGATCAGCCTGTTATCCCCGGCGTACCTTTTATCCGTTGAGCGATGGCCCTTCCACGCAGAACCACCGGATCACTAGATCCCACTTTCGTGCCTGCTCGACCTGTGTGTCTCGCAGTCAACCCGGCTTATGCTCTTGCACTCCACGGCGGGTTTCCAATCCGCCTGAGCCGAGCTTTGAGCGCCTCCGTTACAATTTGGGAGGCGACCGCCCCAGTCAAACTACCCGTCTGGCCGTGTCCTCCGCCCCGTCTAGGGGCGTAAGTTAGAGCGACAGAACTATCAGGGTGGTATTTCACCGTTGCCTCCCCCTCAGCCGAAACCAAGGGTTCCCAGGCTCCCACCTATCCTACGCAGGCAGTACCGTTAATCATGACCAGAGTGCAGTAAAGGTGCACGGGGTCTTTCCGTCTAGATGCGGGCATCCGGCGTCTTCACCGGAACCACAAATTCGCCGAGCCGTTCGCCAAGACAGTCGTTCGATCGGTACGCCATTCGTGCAGGTCGGAACTTACCCGACAAGGAATTTCGCTACCTTAGGACCGTTATAGTTACGGCCGCCGTTCACCGGGGCTTCAGATCAGGCCTTCGAACCTTGCGGCTCTGAGCCCTCCCTTTAACCTTCCGGCACTGGGCAGGCGTCACCCCCTATACGTCGTATTCGACTTAGCAGAGAGCTGTGTTTTTGTTAAACAGTCGCCGAACGCATTTCACTGCGGCCCCCTCGGGCTATAAACCCTACCGGGGCACCCCTTCTCCCGAAGTTACGGGGCTAATGTGCCTAGTTCCTGAGCGAGCGTTCTCTCGAGCGCCTGTGGATATTCACCTTGTCTACCTGTGTCGGTTTGAGGTACGGGCACCATACGAACTCCTTAGAGGTTTTTCCCGGCAGCGTGAAATCAGAGACTTTATGGCCGTGTGGCCTCGGAACCGGTCTCACTGTTGAATGACCCCGTGGATTTTCCTGCGGGATCCAGCTTACACCGGGCCATCGGGACATCCATCACCCGACTCCCCTATCCTTCTGCGTCACCCCATCGTCAAACGTTCGCATGGCGGGGCAGGAATGTTGACCTGCTGTCCATCAGCTACGCCTCTCGGCCTCACCTTAGGACCCGCCTAACCCTGAGCGGATTAACCTTCCTCAGGAAACCTTAGACTTTCGGCGACACGAGTTCTCATCGTGTTTATCGCTACTTATGCCGGCAGAGTCTCTTCCGTGGCGTTCAGTAGTCCTCTCGGTCTACCTTTGCCACCACAGAATGCTCCCCTACCAAATGACGAAATCCGGAGACTTCGTCAATTTCGCAGCTTCGGTCATAGACTTGAGCCCCGTTGGATTGTCGGTGCGTGAACACTTGACCAGTGAGCTGTTACGCTTTCTTTAAAGGATGGCTGCTTCTAAGCCAACCTCCTGGCTGTCTGTGCGCTCACACGTCCTTTCCCACTTAGTCTATAGTTTGGGACCTTAGCTGGCGATCTGGGTTCTTTCCCTCTCGACCACGGAGCTTATCCCCCGTAGTCTCACTCCTGCGCTTTTGTCCACGGCATTCGGAGTTTGATTGGATTCGGTATCCTGGATGGGACCCTAGTCCATTCAGTGCTCTACCACCGTGGCAAATCACGCAAGGCTGCCCCTAAAGGCATTTCGGGGAGAACGAGCTATCACGGAATTTGATTAGCCTTTCACCCCTACCCTCAGCTCATCCGAGCGATTTTCAACTCACAACGGTTCGGTCCTCCAGTCGCGGTTAAGCGACCTTCAACCTGGCCAAGGGTAGATCATCCCGCTTCGCGTCTATTCCCACAGACTGAACGCCCTATTCGGACTCGCTTTCGCTACGGCTCGCTTACGCTTAACCTGGCCTGTGAGAATAACTAGCCGGCTCATTAAGCAAGAGGCACGCCGTCAGGCATTACACGACCGAAGTCGTGTCATAGCCCTCCGACTGCTTGTAGGCATACGGTTTCAGGTTCTATTTCACTCCCCTCGCAGGGGTGCTTTTCGCCTTTCCCTCACGGTACTAGTTCACTATCGGTCGCCAACGAGTATTTAGCCTTGGAGAGTGGTCTCCCCAGATTCCCACGAGGTTTCTCGTGCCTCGTAGTACTCAGGATACCGCTTCGAGTCCGGCAAGCTTTCGGTTACATGGCTATCACATTCTATGGCCCCGCTTTCCAGCGGGTTCACCTAGCTTCCGGATTGGTAACTCTACTCACGCGGTCCTACAACCCCCCGATATAAATATCGAGGTTTGGGCTGTTCCGATTTCGCTCGCCGCTACTCTCGGAATCTCGTTTGATTTATTTTCCTCCAGGTACTGAGATGGTTCACTTCCCTGGGTTAGCTCGTACCCGCCTATGTATTCAGCGGGCCGTTATCCCGTTTTACGGGATAGGGTTTCCCCATTCGGACATCCCCGGATCAAAGCCTGTTTGCGGCTTCCCGAGGCTTTTCGCAGCTTACCACGTCCTTCATCGCCTGTTGGCGCCAAGGCATCCACCGTACGCCCTTAGTAGCTTGACCATAAAACTTACCCAACACGTCCCGGTCGGTTCGCGACAGGGACCCTACAGAACCAGCGACGGAGGGTCTTGCATCCCTCCGCTCCGAATTCTCCAGGGTGGTATGCGCCTGTTCAACGCCAACTTCTGGCGAGGAACGCACACATACGCGGCATGAAGAGGCAAGTTCGCCTTTCCACAAAACGCTACTCTCGAGCAAAATTTGCGGTTTTTGCGCTACGCGAACCTTGAAATTCGCGCAACGCAATGCCTACTTCCTTCAGTTGTCAAAGATCGTTCGTTCCGCTCAACAGTTTCCGATCGGAACGTCTCCGCTCCCGGCGGAGCGCAGAATCGGTTTGGAGCCGATGCTGCGTGCAATAAAAAAACCCGGCGACGAGCGCCGGGCGAATCCGTCCATTTCCTGGGCGCCACTTTCGCGCGCCTCTAGGACGGATGTGCTCGAAGCTCGTTTTCTTTCTATCCGGTGTTCGTAACCAACCTCACCTCTGGATGAGTCGGCAGGCCCGGTCCGTCAGCAGACTCCCGTGCGAATCAGGGCGCCACCAACTTCAAAGCAGTATATCAAAATCCAAAATTCCGTCAAGTTGCATTCAAGATTTTTTTACACTCATTTTTGCAGCCCACCTGTGAATTTCACCTGCCTCTGTGGAAATCGATTCGGCTTGCATCAGGACCGCGCTAACCCGACCATAGCAACCGAGTCTACCGAACTTTCATGAGGAAAGGTTAATGCGCTTTCCAGCCTTCTTTCGCGGGAGAGTCTAATTTGTTTACACCGAGCGCACTTTGCGAGCACCCAACGCCCCAAACGTGGCATCTTATTCGCATGGAAACCAGCGCGCCTAATCCAAGTCTGCGGCCCAGCGAAATCCTGGCCGCCTGGGGCCGGATTCTGACCGGCCGTTTGCCGATGATCTCGATCGAGATCACGCGCGAATGTCCCCTTACTTGTCCTGGCTGCTACGCCTACGGTGATGCGCACCTGGGCGGCGGCGTGACGCTCGACCAGCTCAGCGATTTCCGCGGAGATGCGCTCGTATCCGGCGTCTTAGACCTCGTGCGCCAGCACAAGCCCTTGCATGTTTCGCTTGTCGGCGGCGAGCCTTTGGTGCGGCATCGCGAACTCAGCCGAATCCTTCCGGCGCTCAGCGAAATGGGCGTGTTCACGCTCGTCGTCACCAGCGGCGTGATTCCTGTTCCGCCCGAATGGATGACGCTTCCGCGCGTGCGCGTTGCGATTTCCGTGGACGGCCTGCCGGAACACCACGACATTCGCCGCAAGCCTGCGACCTACGAGCGCATCCTCAAGAATATCGAGGGCCGCGAGGTCAACATTCACTGGGTGATTACGCGCCCCATGCTCGAGCGTGCCGGCTATCTAGAAGAATACGTTGCGTTCTGGAATCAGCGCCCGGAGACGAACCGAATCTGGGTGAGCGTCTACACGCCGCAGATCGGCGAGCACAGCGCCGAAATGCTGGCTCCCGACGACCGTGCTATTGTGGCCCGCGAACTTCCGCTGCTAAGCAAGAAATACCCCAAGCTTCTGTTCAACGAGGGCCTCGCGCAAGCTTTTCTCCGCCCGCCAGAGAATCCGGGTGATTGCGTCTTCGCGAAGATGTCCGCCAACTATTCGGCGGACTTGGTCACTCGCGTCGAGCCGTGCGTTTTTGGCGGCGCGCCGGATTGTTCGCAGTGCGGATGCGCGGTCAGCACCGGCTTGCACTGGGTGCGAAACGTCAAGATTGCTAACACCGTGAAGGTTGATCATTTCATCGGCGCATCGGTGAAGATCGGCAAACTGGCAAATCGTCTCCGATCGCAGCCTGCTCGAACTTCGCGGTGGAGTTCCGGACAAAAGCCCCCCGCATCAAGGGACGCGCTGATCCAAATCCAATCCGGCGATTAGCCCCTCAGGCATCAAACCCCGGCCCCAAGCGTTCGTGGCAATCAACCGTCTCGACATACAATAGTGCTCGCCGCAGACTCCGCGAGGGGATGCCTGCTTAACACCGAAATTAAACTCCAAGATATTGAGAGGCCGCTGCCCGTGTCCATCGCCGAACTTTTCAAGCCATTCACACTGAATGGCGTAACGCTTCCGAATCGAATCGTGATGGCGCCGATGACGCGGAACTTTTCGCCTCATGGCGTCCCGGGAGAAGACGTCGCGGCTTACTATCGCCGGCGCACGGAGGGAGGCGTGGGCCTGATTCTCACAGAAGGCACCACCGTCAATCATCCGCAGGCGCAGAATATCCCCGCGTGCCCCCACATATATGGTGAAGACGCGCTCGCCGGATGGAAGCGAGTCATCGCGGGCGTCCATGCAGCAGGTGGGCGGATCTTCTGCCAGCTCTGGCATGTCGGAGCCGTCACCGGCCCGGGCGGCCCGCCGAAACTGCCCGTTGCGCCGATCAGCCCATCCGGATTCCTGAAGCCGGATGTGAAAATCGGCGAGCCGATGACGCAAGCCGACATCGATGCCGTGATCGGAGCTTTCGCGCAAGGTGCCGAAAACTCGAAGCGCGTCGGCTTTGACGGAATTGAAATTCACGGAGCGCACGGTTATTTGATCGACGAGTTTTTCTGGGACGGCACCAACCGCCGCACGGACAAATACGGCGGCGATCTTGTCGCACGAACGCGATTTGCGGTCGAAATCATTCGCGAATGCCGCCGCCGCACGGGTGCGGACTTTCCCATTCAGTTGCGCTTCTCCCAATGGAAGGGGCAGGAATACGCGGCGCGCCTGGCGGCGACGCCTCAGGAATTGGCGCGATTCCTCGAACCGCTCGCTGCCGCGGGCCTCGACGCGTTCCACTGTTCCACGCGGAGATTTTGGGAGCCGGAGTTTGAAGGCAGCGATCTCAACCTCGCGGGCTGGACGAAAAAGCTCACCGGCAAACCAACGACTACGGTTGGTTCGGTCTCGCTCGACGTCGATTTCATGGTTTCGCTGGGCCGAAGTCCGGCTCCGAATGCCGGGCCTACCGGTGGCAACGGTGACTCACGCTCGGCTCATATCGATCGGCTCCTCGAAATGCTGGCACGCGGCGATTTCGATCTCGTCGCGGTCGGTCGCGCAATCCTGGCAGATTCGGCATGGGCGGCGAAAGTTCGCGACAGCCGTTTTACGGAACTCAACTCTTTCACTCCCGAAGTGCTGAAAACACTGGCGTAAACGACGCGGTGCGACGGCAGACTTTCGTGGTGTCAAAGTTGCCGCGCCCGCGTACTTGGACACACGTCCCCCAAGAACCACAAACAGTGCAACTCGTTTGTTTGCCGGACACTCGTAATCTTTGACGGTGTCGAGTGATGGCAAGCGGCTTGCATTTTCATTCCCAGTAATTCTTCAGGGAGAAAACTATGATTAAGCGCATCACCGCGCTAGTGTGCATTTTCGTTTGTACCTCGATCGCGTGGGTGATTCTTGGCTCGACAATCCTTGCTCGGACGTACTCTTCGCTGTCGGACGAATTGAAGTCACGCGTTGCCTCGAGTTGGGGCACTCCGCAAGAACAAACTCCGGCCACGGCCAGTTACGACCGTGAAGTAACGGCCCCTGTGGAAGACGAAAGAGGTACGAAACAGCTAAAGAAAAAGGAAAGCGTCCCGCTGACACTGGACGCTAGCAAAATCGACGTAGCACTCGACCTGGCGCACCGCCAGAAAGGATTGCTCTGGTATAGCACCTACGCTGTAGTCTTCGGTGGAGATTATAGTTTTACGAATTCGAGCGGCCAAGACCAGGAGGTAACCTTCCGGCTTAACTTCCCTGCACAGCAGGCGATTTACGACGACCTCACCCTATCGGTGGACAATCAACCGTTGGCAGTTTGGAACGTGGGCAACGGTGCCTTCGGAACCGCTCGTGTGGCCGCGGGCAAAACGGTGACGCTTCACGCGGGCTATCGTTCTCACGGCCTCGATACATGGCGCTACAACTTTGGCGACGGCGTCGCCCAAATCCGCAACTTCACTTTGAGCATGGACACGAATTTCAAAGACATCGATTTCCCCGAGAATACGATTTCGCCCACCTCGAAGCGGGAAACCGGCGACGGCTGGGACCTGATCTGGAACTACAAGGATCTGGTATCGGGGTATGAGATCGGGATGGCGATGCCGGAGAAGCTGCAGCCGGGTCCGCTCACAGGAAAAATCAGTTACTTCGCTCCCGTGTCGCTCTTCTTCTTTTTCTTCTTGATTTTCATCATTACCACGCTGCGCGGAATAGACTTACATCCGATGAACTATTTTTTCCTGGCGGCGGCATTCTTTGCTTTTCACCTCCTGTTGGCTTACCTGGTGGATCACGTCTCGATTCACGTCGCGTTCGTGATTTGCTCATTCGTTTCGATCTTTCTGGTGGTGAGCTACCTCCGCCTGGTGGTGGGAATCCGGTTCGCCGCTTTGGAAGCTGGCGCGGCCCAATTGATCTACCTCGTGGTGTTTTCGTATGCATTCTTTTTCAAGGGTTTCACCGGGCTGGCAATCACGGTTGGTTCGATTCTGACGCTGTTCGTCGTGATGCAAGCCACCGGACGAATTCGCTGGGAAGAAAAGTTCGTCAAGCCCATACTCTGATTCCTTTCGACGGTCGCAGGCTCACGCCGCAAGGTTGGGTGTTGCGGCGCATCCGAATCGAAAGTGGCACGAAACCGGTCCCAACCATCGGCGTACCGGGCGCGAGCAAGCTATGATGAATTGTGAATCTGTAGCGAGAGGACAGCGATGGCCTATTACGCGTTGATCTACGAACTGGTGGACGACTATATGGCGCGGCGCGCGGCGTTCCGGCAAGAGCACCTCAAGCTTGCTGCCGCAGCTCACGATCGCGGAGAACTTGCTATGGGCGGCGCTTTCGCCGATCCCCCGGACAAGACGCTGCTGATTTTTCGCGGGGAAGATCGGAATACAGCCGAGCTATTCGCGCGGAACGATCCCTACGTTCTGAACGGGCTCGTTAAGCGCTGGGAAGTCCGTCCCTGGACTGTCGTAATCGGCAACACCTAATCACTTTTCCTCGACAACGCGCGCCGCGACGCGCCCGTTGGTGTTTTCCTAGCCCTTGTGGCGCTTGAAGAATTCGACTTGCCGAAGGCGCTTCAGCGCCTCGTCTCTCGTCTTGTACGGCCCGCCCATGTTGCGGCCCTTTGACGATAGAACCTGATAGCCACCACTGACTTTTTTGATCATGGCCCGCCTCCACTCAAGATGATCCGCGAATTGGGTATGGAAGGCTGTGTCGGGCGTCACATCGGAACGTGGTCCCGGACCGGTAGGCAACGCTCCCACTTTCGCCCAGCTTTCGCAACACCTCGCACTTTCAGATTCAAATCTGAAACAAAAGTTCACAGGAACAACTAATTGCGCCCGCAGGCTCCTTCTGCTAGCTTGCTCCCGGAGTTTGAATGTGACGAAAACTTGGAGACAGATGGCCTAGATTGGCGCCGATGTGTTAGCGTGTGCCGCCGACGATGTCCAATTGCCAAAGAATTTCGGATCAAGAAAAAACATCAAGAAGCGGAATTGAAAGAGGGGGGGAGATGAGTCCAAGCAAATCATCGACTCGAGTTTTCGTTCTCGCCGTCGCGTTGGCGATGATGATGGTTCCCGGCGTGGCGTCGGCGCAAGCGCCAGCTGGGCCTCCCCCAGGGCAAGCACCGCCAGCAGGCGGACCTCCGGGAGGCGGAGCGGCAGCAGGAATGGCCGCGATGAAGGCACCTTACGCGCCATTTCACATCATCGGTAACATTTACTACATCGGATCGACTGGGCTCTCGTGTTACCTGATTACGACACCTGCCGGCAATATCTTGCTCGACACGGGCTATCCGGACATGGCTCCTATGATCGAGGGCAATATCAAAACGCTCGGATTCAAATTGGAAGACACGAAGATTCTGATCAATAGCCACGCGCACATCGATCACGGCGGCGGCATGGCCGAGATCAAAAAGGATACGGGTGGCACGCTCATTGCCATGGCCGAAGACGCGCCCTACTTCGAAAGTGGTGGCCACAACGATGTAATGTTTGGCGATAGGAATTTATTTCCGCCGGTCCACGTCGATCGCGTGATCCACGATGGCGATACGGTGACGCTGGGCGGCGTGACGCTAACCGCTCATCTCACGCCGGGTCACACGCCGGGCAACACGACATGGACGATGGCGACCACGGATAAGGGAAAGTCGTACAACGTGGTGTTCTTCGGGATTGTGACGCCGTTTCCCAATACCAACTTTTCGGCCAACCCGGCTTATCCCAACATGAAAGCGGATTGGGACAAAACCATGCAAGTGATCCCGACGCTGAAATGCGATGTCTTTCTCGGATCGAACGCAGCGTTTTATGACATGGCGAAAAAGCACGACGCATTGATGCAAGGGGCCGATCCGAATCCGTTCATCGATCCGGCAGGCTGCAAGGCCTTTGTGGATCGCGGCGAAGCGACGTATCAGAAATTGCTGACGAATCCGCCACCGGCAGTAGGTCCGGGCATGGGCGGACCGCCGCCAGGTGGCGCTCCGGGCGCCGGAGGTCCGCCGCCGACGAGATAGCGGCGCGGGTTCGGTAATGAGTCTTCGCAGAACATCGGCGGGGCGGGCAATGGGATTGATCGTCGCTCTCGCGTGCGCGATAGCCGTTCCGGCTTTCGCGCACGCGCAGGCGAACGATCTGTCTCGTAGCATGAATCAGCCCGTGCCGCCGTTCCACATGATCGGCAATATCTACTACGTTGGCGCGTCGGACATCACGTCGTATCTGATCGTCACGCCAGCCGGCGATATTCTGCTCGACGGCGGTTTCGTCGAAACCGCGCCGCAGATCGAAGCGAACATTCAAACGCTCGGGTTCAAGCTGGCAGACGTGAAAATCCTCCTGAGCAGCCACGAGCATCTGGATCATGCCGGAGGATTCGCGGAACTCAAACGCTTCACTGGCGCGCAATTCGTGGCGATGGCAGAAGAAGTGCCGACGCTCACCAGCGGAACTGCATTCCCGGCTGTCGCGCCCGACCGCGTGATTCACGACGGCGATACGGTCAGCCTCGGCGGCGTGACGCTCACGGCGCATCTCACGCCGGGCCACACGCGCGGCTGTACGACGTGGACGATGATGACGCAAGACGGCGGGAAACCGTACAACGTGGTGTTCGTCGGCAGCGCAACGGTTCTCGCCAATTACAAGCTGATCAATCGTCCCGGAGATCCCGCAACGTATCCGGGCATCGAGGCGGATTACGAGAAAACGTTTCGCGTCTTGAAATCGCTTCCCTGCGATGTGTTTTTCGGTGCGCACGGGTCGTTTTACTCGCTCGTGAAAAAACGCGAAGCGATGTCTCAGAATCCGCCTCAGAATCCGTTCATCGATCCCGCGGGCTATCAGGCCTACATCGCGCGCGCTGAGGGCGTCTTTCAGACGGAATTGAAGAAAGAGAGCGCGCCGCCGGCACAATGATCGCCGCCGTGAGTGAGCCCGCGTGTTGACCCGCCCGATTAAAATTCTGTAGGATGCACAACCAAGTTCGGTTGCCGGCCAAGGGGCTGAGTTTGTCCTCGAGGAGGGTGTGATGATCTGTGCATCGTGCGGAGCAACAGCAGCAGACGGGGCCGCATTCTGCGGCTCGTGCGGACGGCCAATCATCGGTTACAGCGTGGGCGCGGCGGCTGCGGGATCGGCTGCACCCGGTGCTGTCGTCTCCAGTGGAAGCGTTGCCGCGGCTGGAAGGACGACTGTGTACGCGGGCTTCTGGCTGCGCCTCGTGGCCGCCATCATCGACGGGCTTGTTCTCGGAATTCCATTCGGGATACTCATTTTCATGATGATCGCCAGCGCCATCCCGAACCTGACGCACACGCAAGATCCGATGGTGATCGTCATGACAATTCTGCCGCGGATCTTTTTCCTCCTGCTTTTGTCACTGGCAGCCAGCTGGCTTTACTGGGCGCTCATGGAGAGTTCCACGTGGCAAGCTACGCTGGGCAAGAAGGCGCTTGGCCTGTACGTGACCGATTTGGCGGGAAATCGTGCATCGTTCGGGAAAACCAGCGGACGCTTCTTCGCGGGCCGGGGGATTGGTTACGTTCCTTCCATCGGCGGACTCTACTATTTGATTGACTGCATCATGGCTGGATTCACGGAGAGGAAACAGGCGCTGCACGACATCATTGCCGGCTGCCTGGTGCAACGGAGCACATAGGATTTCCGGAGCAGGGCGCCGGCCGGCAACGAGGGGGACGAGTTGCAATGCCCAAAATGCGGAGTGGATGTTACGGGCGGCGCTGAATCATGCCCCGCCTGTGGCGAGGCGATCCCCGATCCTTCCTCTGCGCAGAAAAATGTTGCCCCACCCGCAGCGGGATTCGCCGCTACCCGCCAACCGGTAGCGTATGCGGGATTCTGGCTGCGAGCGCTGGCTTACTTGCTGGATTCGTTTCTCCTCGGCTTCGTGCTCGGGGCCGTGTTCAGACCCATCTTGTCAAACAACCAAGTCGGATCATCGCTGCAAGATCTGTGGAAGTTTTACATGAGCGGCACGCGCCAGGCGACGGCGTTCGTGCTTTTGATCCAGCTGGCAAACTGGTTGTATTTCGCGTCGTTTGAGAGCTCGCCGTGGCAGGCGACGCCGGGAAAGAAATTGCTGAGCCTTAAAGTGGCGGACCTTGCGGGAAAGCGGCTCAGTTTTGCGCGCGCTTCGGGCCGCTACTTCGGAAAGATTCTTTCCTGGTTTACGCTCTTCGTCGGTTTCGCAATGGCTGGATTCACGCAGAAGAAGCAGGCGCTACACGACATGATGGCGGGATGCCTTGTCCTGAAGAAGACGTGAGCGCCGGTTGCTAGGCGCTCGAACTTTGGCGCGCGCCTTGGGCGAGCGAGCCGTTGAGTTCCCTGCGGATTTTCTCGGTGAATTCGGAGCCGCGGATGGCGACGCCTTTGGGTTCCGCGATGTCGGCCGTGCGGTTACCCTGATCGAGGACGCGATCGACCGCAGTCTCAATCCACTGCGATTCGATCTCCAGTCCGAATGATTCCCGCAACATCAGAGTCGCCGAGAAAATCGCACCGAGCGGACAGGCAACGTCCTTTCCCGCCAGCGTCGGAGCGGAGCCGTGAATCGGCTCGTACAGAGCGGGCTCGTCCGGGCGCCCGCGGCTTAGCGAGGGGATCAGACCGATCGAACCGGCGAGGGCCGCCGCTTCGTCGCTCAAAATGTCACCAAACATGTTACCGGTGAGAATCACGTCAAACTGCGTGGGGCGAAGCAGAATCTGCATCGCGGCGTTGTCCACGTACAGATGATCGAGCGTGACGCTGGGATATTCGCGCGCAAGAGCCGCGACCGTTTCGCGCCAAAGAGTCGAGCTAGCCAGCACGTTGGCCTTGTCGACGCTGGTCAAATGGCGATTGCGGGCTGCGGCGCGCTCGAAGGCGTAGCGCGCGACGCGCTCGATTTCGAAAACCGAGTATTCGGCGAGATCGCTGGCCTTCTCGGCGGTGATTTTGTGTTCGCCGAAGTAGATGTCTCCGGCCAATTCCCGCACGATTTCAAAGTCGCAATCGCCGAGCCGCTCGGGACGCAGTGGCGATATCCCGCGCAGCGCAGGCCGCAAACGAATGGGCCGCAGATTGATGTAGAGGCCCAGCTCTTTGCGGAGCCCGAGCAGGCCCGCTTCCGGTCGAGTGCCGAACGGCAAGCTTTCCCACTTGGGACCGCCTATCGCACCCAGAAGAATGGCGTCCGATGCGCGGCATCCGGCGAGCGTTTCCGGCGGCAAGGGCGCTCCGCAACTATCGATTGCGTTTCCGCCGAATGGGTACTCGCGAAACTCGAAGTGATGGCCGAACGCTGATGTGCAGTCCTTGAGAACCTGGATGGCGGCGGCGGTTACTTCGGGCCCGATGCCATCACCCGGCAGCACGGCGATCGTTTTGCGCAGTTGTGTCATCGAAGGAGTGTCCGCGTGATTCAGCGTACGCTGGCGGCGCTGGGTCCGGAACTCGCAGGCGTGGGCGTCTGGCCGCGGCGCACCTGGTGAATGATGCTGATCAAGTCGCGGTCGGTGATTTCCTTTTCCGCGTCGGCGCGCACAATCGCCAGCCGATAGCACTCGGCGAGTTCGGCGTCAGTGGTTTCAAAGCCCAGTTCCGCAAGCCGCGAACGAAATGCGTTCCGCCCGGAATGTTTTCCAAGGACGAGGCGACGCGCCGGCACGCCCACTTTTTCGGGAACGATGATTTCGTAGGTCAGCGGATTCTTCAGGATGCCATCCTGATGGATGCCGGCTTCGTGGGCGAATGCGTTGGCTCCGACGACTGCCTTGTTTGGCGGCACGGATACGCCGGTGATCTTCGAGAGCATGCGACTCGTGGGATACAGCTTCTCAAGATCAATGTGTGTCGCCACCTGGTAGCGGTCCTGGCGGACGTGCAGGGCGACAACCAGTTCTTCGAGAGAAGCGTTTCCGGCTCGCTCGCCGATGCCATTGATCGTGCATTCGATCTGGCGCACGCCGGCGTCGATCGCGGCAAGCGAGTTAGCGAGCGCGAGACCGAGATCATCATGGCAGTGCGCGCTCAACACGACGTTGGGATGCGCTCCGAGACGAGCGCGGACATCGCGGAACATTTTCGCGTAATCGTCCGGCGTTGAATACCCGACCGTGTCTGGCAAGTTGATGATTGTCGCGCCGGACTCTACGACCGCGAGGACAACCTGACAGAGATAATCGATGTCTGTGCGGCTCGCGTCTTCGGCGGAAAACTCGACTTCGTCGCAATGCTCGCGGCCGAACCGGACCATTTTCACGATTTGATCGAGAGCCTGCTCGCGCGTCATTCGCAGCTTGTATTTGAGGTGCAGGTCGGAAGTGGCGAGGAAGAGGTGGAGGCGAGGTTTTGCGGCAGGCTCGAGACCGCGGAGCGCCGCATCTACGTCTTCCTGGCGCGCGCGGGCGAGCGCCGCTACACGGCAGCGCTTGATTTCGGCTGCTACGGCGCGCGTCGCGTCGAGGTCGCCCGGCGAGGCAATCGGGAAACCGGCCTCGAGAACATCGACGCCGAGCGATTCGATCTGGCGCGCGAGCTGGAGCTTCTCGTCGCGGTTCATCGAAAAGCCGGGCGACTGCTCGCCGTCGCGCAGCGTGGTATCGAAAATCTGAAGCGTGTCCATGTCCACTCCTCGTAACTGTATCAGTTGACCCCGAACGCCGCAAGGAGTCCAATTTATAATGATTGCAAGTTGAATAAATTTATTTTATATATGGAAATAGCCGGTAGGGGAGGAATCCGTGGACTTGGCATCACTGCAAGTGTTTCAGGCCGTGGCGCGCGAAAAGAGTTTTTCGCGCGCGGCGGAGAAGCTTTACCGCACGCAGCCCGCGGTGAGCATATCGATTCGCAAGCTCGAGGATTGGGTGGGGCAGCCGCTGTTCGTTCGCGGCTCAGGAGCGCGAACGCTGACCGATGCCGGCGTGCTGCTCGTCGAGTATGCCGACCGGATGCTGAATTTGCGCGAAGAGATCCGGAAGGGCATGAAGGAGCTGAAGGGACTTGAGCGCGGGCAACTCTCCCTGGGAGTGAATGAAAGCTCGATCCACGCGCTGCTGCCCGCCCTCGACCGCTATCAGCAGCTCCACCCCGGGATTCACATTCGAGTGCACCGCGTGTTTTCGCGCGACGTGCCCCGCGAGGTGCTGAGCCACCATCTGGATATCGGCGTGATTTCGTATCTTCCGGAGGAGCGGGAGCTGGAGGCGGTCGAATTTCACCGGGACTCGCTCGCGCTGGTCGTGTGGCCGGGCCACCGCCTAGCGAAGCGGCGGGAGGTGAATATCGATGAACTCGGGCAGGAAACGTTCGTCGCGCACATCGTGGAATCGCCGTACCGGCAGAGAGTGGTCCAGTTGTTCGCGCGGCATCGCGTTCCACTGCAAATGGGCATGGAACTGCCCACGATCGAAAGTATCAAACTTCTCGTGGAGATGAAGAAGGGCGTGGCGATCGTGCCGAGGATGTGCGTCGAACGCGAAGTCGCAAGCGGGATGCTGCGCGCGCTGCGTGTGCGGCAAATGCGCGTGGTGAGGAAGCTGTATCTTGTTTACAGGCGCGACCGTCCGCTGACGGCCTCGGCACAGGAACTCATTGAAATCATTCGCCGGAAGCCGCCGCGTTCTGCGCGTGCGCGCCGCGAGACGGACAATCCCTAAAAGCTTGTTGTAAGACGAAGCGCGTAACTTCGCGCCGGGCCGATGGCATTGCCGGAGAATAGGCCGCCAAAGTCGAGAACGTCCAGTACGTTGGTGAGGTTTTCTCCGTCGACTTGCAGTTTCATATTCACGCGATCGGACTTGTAAATGTCAGCGCCCGCAGAGGCGTCAACCAGGAACGAGGGATAAATCCGGCCGCGGGTGAAATTGATGCGATTAAGAACCTGCTGGCCGTACTCAGCAAGGACGGTCTGCGGGTTGCCATCGAACTGGAAAGGGAGCCCGCTGTCGTACTGAATGCCTCCCGCGATCCACAGGCGCGGGGCGATCTGATAGCGGAGGCGGCCGCGAACGGTATTGCGCTGGTCTTGCGAATCAGGGAAGTGGCCGGTGACCTGAAGTCCCGCAGCGGTGGCGTTGTCGCCGAGAAAGAGGCCACCGGTAACGGGATACCACGCGTTGCCGACGGTGTAAGAGTAGCTGAGAAAACCGGAAAAGCGACGCCACTCCGGAAGATCGATTTTGGCTTCCGCGCCGTAAATGATGGACTTTCGGAAGGCGATGGGGAAACTGATGGTGGTATTGGCGATCTGATCGTCGTCGGCAAAGTTGTTCACGAGCCGGCGAAAGTAGTTGGCGTCCAGCTTGATTCTCTTGTAGAGGACTTTGGTCAGTCCAACCTCGTAGTAATCCCCTTCTGAAGGCTCAACCGGCAGACGCAGAAATTTGCCTGGATCGATGGACTCGACCTGCGTCGAACTGGAAAGCAGAAGGTTGGCGGACGACGGCGTCTGAAATACGCGATCGTAGGAGAAATGCAGCACCAGGTCGGCGGACGGGAAATAGCGCGAAACGGAAAAGCGCGGGCTGAGGGCCTGCCGATTCAGGATGAGCTGGTAGTGGTCCCAGCGAAGGCCTGCGCTGACGGTCCAGTTGCCCAGGCGGATCAGATCCTGCGCGAATGCGGATTGTTCGAGATCGGGGCGGCTTCCCAGGAAGCTGAAGGTTAGGAGCGTGCCCGGAGGGAATTGACTCGTATCCATAGGAACATTGGGGATGATGTACCTGAAATTTTCGTTCAGGAAAGTATTGTCGGATTCCACGCCTGCCTTGATTTCATGGCGTCCGTGGTCGATGGTGACGCTGCCCTTGAAATATCCTTCGCGAAACCAATTGTGCTGAAAGACTTCGACAGGCGTCGAATTCGCGTTGGAATAGAAGTCGTTGGAGTTGTCGCGAACCATTCCGCGAAGGTCGGCGACAACGTTGGATGAGAAGGTGTGCTGGTACAAGGCAATTCCCATCGTTTCGAAGTTGTCGGCGTTTTGCCGCTGGCACGGGGGGCCCGAAATCTGCCCCGGTGCATAGCACCAGGTCTGTTGGATCTGCTCGTTCGGAAGCAGGTAGCGGGAAAGCTCGTGGCGGACAATTAGACTCAAGCGATCCTTCGGCGTGAAGTCGCGCTCGTAATTGACCGAGAAATCTCCGGTGGTGCCGGAATTCGTGAAATTCTGAGGCACCACGGGATTCAGATAGTGGCCGGTCATATCGCCGCCAGCGCTGGCGCCGAATGTATTCTTTCCCCAAACGTATTGGCCCTGCGCGAAAGCGCCCGCCGTGCCAAAACTGCCGCCGGAAAGTACTGCTTGCCCGTGAAAGCCCTCCTGGGAGTTTTCGAGAGTGTTGACTTCGATGACGCCGCCCATTTTCCGGCCATACTCCGCCGGGAAGCCTGCTGTGTAGATGCTCATGGATTGGACGTCATCGGCTTCGACCTCCGGGCCGAAACTCGGGGAGCGATTGTCCGTGAGGGGAATGCCATCAATCACGAATTGAGTCTGGTACTCGGAGCCGCGCGGATGCAGAACGGCGTTGCCTTCGTACAGCCATCCGGGCTGTGAATTCGCCAGATCTTGAAGCGAGCGGCCCGGCAGGGAGCTTAGACGGTCCTGAATCAGGTGCGTGCCGACCTGGTTGACGGCACCCGCTTGATCAGGATTGATCAGGGTACTGGCGGACGTGACGGTCACGGATTCTTCCACCAGAGAGAGTTTGAGCTGAATCGTGTAGTCCGTTGGAATGGAGGAGTGAATCTCGATGGTTTCGGAGACGTCGGCAAAGCCAGGCTGGTGGATCGCGACGCGGTACACGCCAAAGGGCAGGCGTTGCGCGACCACTGTGCCTTGAGCGTCGGTCGTGAGCGCATTGCGGTATTGATTCGCTTCGCTCACGATCTGGACCGTGGTTTTCACGGCCAATCCCGACGGATCGGTCACTTTCAGACGCAGCTCGCCCGTATTGCTTTGAGCGCAAAGCGTGAACGCGCCCAGAAAAAAGACAAACAGAAACAAGACTCTCTTCATCACTGAATGGCTCTTGATCGAGGCGCGGCACGTGCGACACAGATGCCGCACACCTGTCACAGCAAGTATTCACCACTGGCGGCCTTTGTTCAGGCTTTTTTTAGTGAAAGCGGGCGGTGTTGCGGCGTTGCTCGGCGAGGGCTTCGAGAAATCTTTCCGAGTCTGGTCGGGCATCGGCGGTCACACCCAGACGCTGGCCCAGACGGTCGGCGATTTGCCGCGCCATCGATCTGCGGAGATCCTGATCCAAACTCGCGCGGCGCTCGAGAAAAGTCTCCACCAGATGAAGTTCCTCGACCGTGATCTGCGCGGGGAAATTCAGCGCCACGGGTTGCGAGGGGGCCGCGGTAACCTGCCAGATCGAGGCGACGTCCTGTAGCGGCTTCTCGTGCACTACGACCGTGCCCGCCGCGTAGTCGCCCACGCGCTTCTTTTCGGGGCTGATCAGCATGGTGATCAAACCCGTGGCGTAAAACGTGGGTAGCGCATCGACGATACGTAGGAGGTTACGCAGGATAGCGTCATATGCACTGATGGGGTGGCCGGAATCCTTAATGACTCTCAGGTGAGTCCAGCGCTTGCCCGGAGTCTGCCCGTTCCAGAGAGCCTCGAAGAAAGCAAAGTAACCGAACTGGAACGCGAAGGCGATGAAAAGAAGAATCGCGAACGTCCATTGCTTTCCAAGCGTGCTCGTGAAACCAGCTGCGGCGACACCAATGGCGATCATGAGCAAAATCCACAGAGCCGCCATTTGCAAGAGTGTGTCGAGGGCAATCGCCAGGAAGCGGCTGCCAATGCCGGCAAGCGGAAACTCGAGCAGAGTTTGCTCCGGAGTTTCGATGGTAAGCTTGTCGAACGAGGACATCGGTGATCTCCACGAGCTGGCTTAAGAAGCGGCGCCCGTACTGGGCGCGGATCGATGAGCTCCTCACGCGCTCGGGCCGGAGCGGCGTGCGCGCCCTGACTCATGCCGAGCTACAGGAATTGGCCCTATTATATCGCCAGACGGCTTCGGACCTTGCGACGATCCGCGAAGACGCTTCCAGCCGAAACCTCGCGCACTACCTGAATCAACTGCTCGGACGCGCGCACAACCTGATCTATATGGGCCGGCGCTCGCGGCCGTCCGGCATCATCAAATTCTATCGAGAGACGTTCCCGCAAGTGTTTCGTGACACGCTGCCCTACACGATCGCTGCGTGCACGATCTTCTTTGCGCTTGCCGCGGCCGGCATGATGATGGCGGTCGTCGATCCGGCGTTCCAGCGGTACCTGCTGGGCCCGGCCATGATGGCGACCATCGAGAAGCGGCAGATGTGGACTGATTCCCTCGTCACCATCAAACCTCTGGCGTCGAGCGCTATCATGACAAACAATTTGACCGTCTCGTTCACGACGTTCGCGCTGGGGATAACGGCTGGCATCGGGACCATTTGGATGCTGGCGCTCAACGGGCTTCTTTTTGGCGTCGTGAACGCGGCGTGCTGGCAGGCAGGAATGTCGCGACAGCTCTGGGGTTTCGTCGCGCCGCACGGTGTGATCGAGCTACCGGCGATTTTCATTGCAGGCGGCGGAGGACTGCTCCTTGCGAAGGGTCTGCTCTTTCCCGGCACGCTGCCGCGGCGCGCTTCGATTGCTCGCGAAGGAGGACGTGCGGTGCGGCTCGTGTTGGGAATCATTCCGATGTTGATCGTCGCGGGCACGATTGAAGGATTCGTCTCGCCTTCCGATCTTCCCGTCTCCCTGAAATTCGCTTTGGCTGGAGCAGCATTCTGCTTGCTCCAACTGTACCTGAAAAGAAAAGGCGAGCGGGCCTCTCCGGCCGGCCCAGGCGACTCCGCGACAGGCTTGCGCGCCACAAGCTAGAGAAGACTGCGCTCCTTCACTTCCAGGTATCGATTCACCAACGCCGTGGACAGCCGCTGGGGATCCACTTCCAAAGTCAGCGCGCCTTGCTGGCGCAGCCGCCGAAGCAGAAGAGAGCGCCGTTGAACGACCTCAAGCGCGGCGGTGTAGCGATACATTTCGCCTGGGTTGTTCGGGCTGTCGTCGACGACGCGATGCAACTCCGGCTGGCCGATGATCCCGAGGAGCACCAGATGACGAGTCGCCATTCTCGCGGCGCACTCGATCACTTCCGGTGTGGCGGCGGTTTCGGCCAAATCCGTGAGCCAAACGATGAGACTCCGCCGGCTTTGAAGTGAGAGCAACTGCTCCGCAGCCATCAGGTGATCGGCTTCGAATGCTTCGCCGTGCACCTGCGCCAGGCTCTCGACCAGCGCGCGAAGATGATGCACGCCCTTGCCCGGCGCCAACCGTTGCTGCGGTTTGCGTCCGTAAGCGAGGAACGCGACGCGGTCGCCCGAATAGAATGCCACCTGAGCAAGGCTCAAAGCGGCGTTCACCGTGTAGTCGAGTTTGGTCAAGCGGCCGACGCGCGCCCGCAACAACCGGCCCGCGTCGAGAACGAGCCAGACGGTCTGGCTGCGCTCGATTTGATAGACCTTGGTGATGAGCTTGCCGCGGCGGGCGGTAACGCTCCAGCAGATGTCGCGGAATTCGTCGCCTTCGCGAAAATCGCGCAAGCTCTCGAACTCGCGGCCGTGCCCGCGCTGGCGTTTGAGCCGCTTTTCGAGCTCGATCTGGCGGCTGCGGATGAGATAGATGCGCATCTTCTGGGCTTCTTCGAGATCCGGATACACGCGCACGGTTTGGCCAAGGCGCGCTCGCGCCCAGCGCTCGGCAAAACTGAGCGGGCTTTGATAGCGCAGCCAGACGTCTCCGAAACGAGCATCACCGCGCGCGCGAGGCTCGATTGGATACGATGCCGTGGCGGTGGTGCCGCCGGGAACCGAGATTTCCGCGCTCGGAAGGTCGCGGCTGAAGGTTTGCGGCGCTTCGTCATGAATCCGCGCGGAGATCGCGATGCGGGATGGGTTGTGGACTTCGAGCTGGACGCGCGTCTGTTTAGCGAGGCCGAGCGGTTCGGTCCAAACCCGCCGGATTTCGAGCGAGTCCGGCTTCGGCATGCGGCTCAAGTCCCAGGCCCACAAACCGAGAACGATCACATCCCAAAGAGCGAGGGCGTAGAGAAAACGCGGCTCGCGCCACGCGGGAGCGATCCAGACGAGCCCTACGAACAACAGCAAGAAGAAACGGCGGCCGAATGCCACGGGAATGCGGCCGGCGCGCTCCGCTCGTGCGGCGACATTCGAAGGGGCGAGTCGATTCACGGCGCTATTTCGGGACGGCGATGCCCGCGAGCACCTCGGCGATCACCTGATCGGGCGAGATGCCTTCGAGATCGGCTTCCGGCTTGAGCAACATGCGGTGTCGCAAGATGGGCGCGGCCACGGCTTTCACATCGTCCGGGATCAAGAAGTCGCGCCCTTCGATTGCCGCGAAGGCCTTGGACGCAAGCATCATCGCCACAGCGGCGCGCGGGCTCCCACCGAGGCTGACCGCCGCGGAATCCCGCGTGGTGCGCACGATCGAGACGATGTAGTCGAAAAGCTTCGGCTCCACGCGGACGCGAGCGCATTCATCCCGAGCAGCCTGAAGAGCGTCTGCCGAGACGGAAACGAGTCCGGCTTTTTCGAGGTTTCGGGCTTCGAATCCGCCCTGATAACGCGACAGAATTTCCGATTCCTGCGAAGCCTCCGGATAGCCGATGCGGATCTTCATGAGAAAGCGATCGAGCTGGGCTTCCGGCAACGGGTAGGTGCCTTCGAATTCGACCGGGTTCTGCGTGGCAAAAACCGAAAACGAACGAGAGAGCTGATAGCTCGTGCCGTCAATCGTGACCTGAAGCTCTTCCATTGCCTCGAGCAGCGCCGATTGCGTGCGGGGCGGCATGCGATTGATCTCATCGACGAGCAGAAGATCGGTGAAAACCGGACCGCGGTGCAGGCGAAACGTGCCCTCAGCGGGCTGAAAAACGTTACCGCCAAGAATATCCGCAGGAATTAAGTCGGGAGTGCACTGTATGCGTTGGTACTGCAACTGAAAGACCTGTGCAAGGCACTTCACCGCGAGCGTCTTGGCGAGTCCCGGAACGCCTTCAATCAGAGCATGGCCGCGCGTGAGCACAACGAGCAGAAGCTGGTCGAGGGCATCGTGCTGACCCACAATTATCTTGGAAAACTCGCTTCGAACGTGCGAGGCCAACGCTGCTGCGCTCATCTCCATGCCGGGATCTCCTGATCGGCCTGGCCTCGCGGCTCGAGGACGGCCGAATAATCGTGAAGCTGGCGAACGAGGTAGAGCGCCTCACGTTCATCAAGATTGAGGCCGCGCATGGCCCGCTCCGAGCGGGAGAGTGTATCGAGAAGCGGCGACTCCGGCCAGCCGAATCGTGCAGCAGCAGCGCGGCATAGCTCGGGAAGTTTCGCGGTCGCCGGAACGGCAATCTTGCGCGAAAGGGCGAAGCGGAAACGCCTGTAGGCGACGGCAACGGCCGCCGGGGACGCATGCGCGGATCGATAGAGGTCGCCCAAGGTTTCGACGAATTCGATCGGCGAAAGCCGCGACTCACCAAGAGGCATACGCGACGGCGCCGCTCGCCGCGAGAAGGTGAACATAATCGCCAGGAAAGCGATCCCGATCTGCACGCCCGCCCACGGCAGCGGAGTCTCGGCGACATACTCCCAAATCGTTCCGCGTGCGCCGTGGAAGTACTCATCCCAGAGGACGTGCGAGGTGGAAGGATCGCCGACGCAGTTCAGAAGGAACGCCAGATTGCCCTTGTCGCGAATGGCGCCGTTCGTTAAAGGCGTTGACGAAGCCCACCAAATGACCTCGCCGAGGCCAACGCGATACGAGAGCGCCACGACCGAGTCCTCGGTTCCATAGAGAGAAAGCCACGAATGCGTGCTCGACGTCCAGGCGTCGGGGGCCACCATCGTGATCTGAGGAGCGTCACGCGTGAGAGGGGACGGGAGGAGCGCAGAGTAGGTCTTGGCCTGTGGATTCCAATCCGGCACGGCGATCGCGTCGGAATCCGGCACAAGGCTTGCTCCTGTCGCGCCCATCGCCAAAACGCGCCCTCCCGCGGAAACAAATCTACGGATTGCAGCGCGCTCGTTGGGGGTAGCGCCCTCGACAGGCTCGGCAAGAACGAGCACCGTTCCTTCCGGGCGGGACGGGAGATCATCCGGCGATTTTTCCCAGCGCTCGACGTGGTAGCCCTGCTCCTGGAGCAGAACAAACGCCGCCTTCGCTCCATACCAGTCAGACGAGTAGCTCGACGGGTATCCCACCGATTGTTGTGCGGGCGTAGGCGCCACGGCATACGTCAAGCCGAGCAGCACGAGCATCACGACTCCGGCGCCGATCAGGAGCCGGAGATCGCGGGCGTCGAGGAACGAAGGCATCCGAGTGTCTCCAATTGCTGCATGGCGTCGGCCCAATCCGCGTCGGTGGCGGCGCGGTAGCCGTACCAAACAAGTTCGAAACGGCGCGTGAGTTGCGAGAGAGGTGCGTACTCGGCGCTTTCCCGGCGGATCAAGCGCAACGATTCCCGAGGGGTGCGCGAGCGATCCTCGGGCAACGAATTGGTTTCTTCAAGCCGCGCAACCGCCGCCCAATACGCGGCATGTATTGCGGCGCGATAGTCGCCGCGCGCGGCAGCCGCACGGGCTTCGCGCAACCAATAGTGCCAATCCTGTCCAGCGGCAGATGCGCCGCGGAGATCGATCTTCGCCTGCGCTCCAGCGCGGATCGAAGTGCGCACCAGCCAAAGCAGCAACACCAGAGCCACAAGCGCGATCGCGGTCCACGCAACCACATTGGCGATCGCCCGGCCGTGGCCGAGGTGCCCGAAGAGATCCTCGAGATGGCGAGCGATCCACGAATAAAGACGCGCCCTCTGAATCTCGAACCAGGAAGGCCCGCGGATCGACTGAAACTCTCGCGCCCCCAGGATTTCGTTCAGCTTTGCGCGCGAGCTTGCGACGTCCTGTGTGGGAGCGGGCGTTGCGAAGCCCTGCGCGGAGTCGCGGTACTCCGCGAGCCTTTGTTTTGCGCGCTGCAAGAGATCGGCGTTCCCGCGCGGATCGCCTTCGATTCGAGCGACATCGTCGTAGAGCCAATCCGTGGTGACGCTGAAATTCTGGTCGCCCGCCTTGACCGTCCACTTTGGCGGAAGAGACACGCGAAGTTTATGGAGCGCCGCCGAATCGGAGCCGGAATTGGCGAGCACAGCCGAGCAACGGTCGAGCTCGGCGATGTATTGCCGCAAAGTCAGCGGTTGTTCCGGAGCCGGAGCGGCCGCGGATTGGCAGAAAACCGCGCGCGGCAGTAGGACCAGGATCACCAATTGCAGGGCTAGAATGAGGGTGCGCTTCGAGATCATTTGCGATAGAGCGCTCGCCTCACGCTGGAGACACAGTGCCCGCCGCCGGTGCGGAGCTATCCAGCGAGGACATCATGAACTGCAGGTCGAATGCTTCTTTGCGAATCCGCGCGTCATAGTACAAGAGAACGATTGCGATCATCGAGATCGGGCCCGTAAGTGCGCTCCCGACCGCTCCCGACACGGAGGAAGCGAAAGCCAGCCACGGGGGCCAGTGCCCCCGGATAGCAGCCATCATTGTCGCGACGATGAATGGGCCTTGGAACAACGCAATCCCCGCATACGCAATCACGGCGGCGACCAGGAGCGTCAAGAAAATGTGCCCTCGGCGACCCCGCGTGAGGAAAACGCTGCGGCGAATCGTGGCCAGGACCTCCGTGTTTTCGAGTATCAGAACGGGAATCGAAACGGCGTAACGAAGGGCCAAATACACGCACAAGACTGCTGCCCCAATGTACGCGGCGATTATGAAAAGAACCATGATCACCCCGAGCGCCACATTTCCACCCCCGCCACCGGCGGCGGCGATCGCGACGGCTGCTCCACCTGCGACCGCGACTACCAGCAACAACAAACCGAAGATGCGGAGCGCGATATTGATGACGACTCCGATCAACCTCCAGAACCTGCCTCGTACCTTGGAGTATGCGCCGCGTACCGTGGTGGCCCTTCCGAGATACACGTCCGAGACGGCCGAAGTGGCGGCCGCAACACTGATGGAATAGACGATCAAGAAAATAATCATGAATGCGAAGTATCCGAGGAAAATACCTCCGATGAACGATGGCGAGGGAACTACGGGCGGTCGCCCAGGATTCGTCGCGATCGAGTTCATCATCGAGCCCTGAAAACTGAGGAGAAGCACGTTTGCGGGGATGGTGAACGCCGAGGGGATAGCCATGATGCTTACGAATAGCCAGAAATGACTGCGATACAGGTTAAAGGTGCGATCCAGGAGCTCTCCCAGGCTGAGAGGCCGCAGTTCGACGGTCTCCATGAACTCCTCCGCTCGAGCGGGTGACTGACGGCGAAGCGCTCGTATCTAACCACACGATAACGCCGAGCGCAACAGAGCGTCCGGCCGGTTTTATTATATCGTTAGCGACTCGCCGGGAGATTCGCGGACTTCATGTGCCGATTCACATCCAAGCGGCATGCACTTCGCAACAATCTGAGATACGGGTACGTCGCGGGATAGGTGGTTGCGGGCCAGCACGTAGAGTAGCTCTCGTCGCGCTACTCCCAGCCGGTCGGGGCTTTGTACGGCTGCGTGATGATAACCGCGGAGATCTCCTTGATCTTGCGATTCTTTATTTTGAACAGCTCGGCGATTTCCGTGCTGTTGGGCCATTGCGAATAGCGGCCCATCGTCATCTTGCCGTGCCCGGGCACCTCCACGGTTTGCTGCGAGCCGGGATGATTGAACCGCACGATTGCCAGCACCAGGCCGCGCTCGTCATCGACGATCGGGAATCTGCGGGGACTCACGGACTGGATGTACGTGAAAATTTTCGTGTTGAGCTGAGCCCCGCAACTCAAAGCTCCGAGCGCGGAAGATGCGGAGGACGGGCAGGTCTGAACACCGTTCTCGATGCGGATGCAATCCGGATCAAAAGGGACGACGTCGCCATTGCCCTGCTCAATGCCGTCGAAATACTTGCTCACCATGGAGACCATCTCCTGGCGCGACGGCCGGTCCGAAGCGGGAACCGTTTCGAGAAAGATGGGTCTCGGTTCGGTGAGATTGTCCGTGTTGAGGAAATTCGTGGTTTCCTTGCGCGCAACGAGCGTTTCGATCTCCGTGATGCGCCGGTTCACAACTTTGAGCCTCAGCTCCAGGATAGCCGGCGTTCCATTCTCTTGAATGAGCACAAATGCGCCGACGGCACCCGCCGCTGGCTCCGCGAAATAGAGCTTGTAAGTTCCGAGGCCTGTCGCGGTCGCCCAGAGCGCATCGCCGATTTTCAGCGGCACGCCATCCTCGGTGAACTTCACGTTTGGCGCGAGCGGCAGGTGCGACGGATCGTGCGCGACCATCGCCGCGAGGTACTGGTCGACGAAACCAGTCAAGCAGGCTCGATCGCAAGGTTCACCGGCCGCGATGGCGCGGCGAGGATGAACTGCGGCACACGCGAACAGCAAGAATCCCAAGATACAGCCGATCACAAAGCGTGCTCGCATGGCATTCCTCCGTCCGGCAATCCGGCTCGGTTGATGAACTGGAAGGCTTACCACCTCGCCTTGTCGGACATCGCGTCGGCCCAAGTGCTCCATCCGGAATTCATGCCGTAAGGGCACCGGTGAAAGATCGCCTGAATGCGGCGAATCTGGCCCTTTTCGACCTTGAAAGCCTCCGCCATTTCCCAGGTCCAAGGGGTCGTGGGGCCAGCCGTCACGGTCTTGCCGTCAGGTGTTTGAAACGTGCGCGTGTTCCCAGCCGCGTGGTCAAAGAAGATGAAGGCGAGCGCTACACCGTGTTCCGTATCGAGCACGACGAAGCGGCGATCGCGAATCCGCGTGACGAAATGGAGTAGGCCCGATTGAAACTGCGCTTTGCATCCGGCGAGAGCACCGTACGAACTCGAGTTGCGCTGGCTGGAACCGCTCGCCATCGTGTCGGTTCCTCGCGTCGCTTGCATGCCGTTTTCGATGCGGCTGCAATCGTCGGCGAAAAAAGAATAATCGCCCTTGCCGTCGTTCTGCTGCATGCCCGAAAAATACTTGTTTGCAGTGCGAGCCAGTTCGTCGCGTGAGACGCGCTCGGCCGGAGGGATCGTTTCGAGGAAGAGCGGGTCCGGCCCACCGAGCTTTTCGAAGCTCTCCGCGCCGGTATCGGTTGGGCGCGATGGATTCATGCCCTCCCGAACCACGATCGTTTCGATTTCCGCGATCTTCCGTTTTTCGATTTTGAGGCGAAGCACCAAACTGACCGGCGTGCCAGCCTCGCGCATGGTTCCAAAGAAGACGACCTGCCCCGCGACGGGATCATCCATGTAAAACTTGTACGTGCCCCGGTCAGAGGCCGTGCGCCAGAATCCGTCGCCGAGCTCGAGTTGCTGGCCGTCTTCGGTGAATTTTACCTTTGGCGCGAGCGGCAAGCGCGAGGGATCGTGCGCCACGACCGCGTCGAGATATTGGTCGACGAAACCATTCAAGCACGCACGGTCGCAGGACTCATTGGCCGCGCGGGCGCTCGAAGGATGAACGCCTAGCACGACCATAAGCAAAGCTCCGAGGACTATCTGCATTCGGAGCCTTGCTCGCGTGTCGCGCCGCCGCTGAAGAAATAGCGAGGCTCTGTCCCTTACCATTGAGGCTGGTCCGACTGGGATTCTTCCCAGCTGCTCCATCCTGAACCCATACCGTAGATCCCTTGGTTGAGCACCGCCTCGATTTCGTGCAGTTGGCCGCCACGGACCTTGAAGATCTCCGCTATTTCCCAAGTGAATGGAGTGGTGGGCCCGGCAGTAACGGCGCGCCCGTCCGGCGTCTCAAAGTTGCGCGTGTCGCCGGCGGAATGATCGAAGAAGACGAAGCTGAACACGATGCCGCGCTCCTGATCGACGATGGGATAACGCCGGTCCCGGATGCGCGTGACGAAGTGGAGCAAGCCTGACCGGAATTGATCCGCGCAGGACCATCCAGCAGAGTACATCGTCGGCTTCGATGCGGGATCATATTTTGGCGAAGGCGCGGGGCGTGGCGCACCGGAGGCGGTCACACCCGGCATGGGGCTGAGGTTGTTCGTCGTCTGCATGCCATTCTCCAGACGATTGCAGTCGTCGGCGAAGAAGGAATAGTCGCCTTTCCCGTCGTCCTGTTGCATGCCGGAGAAATACTTGTTCGCGGTTTTGATCAGGTCGAGGCGAGAAACGCGCTCCGCGGGGGGGAGATCTTCCAGAAAAGCGTGGCGCGGGCCGTCCAGCTTTTCGAGGTTCGCTGCGCCGCCTGCGGCCATCTGGCCGCGCCCGATGATCGTCTCGATTTCCGAAATCTTGTGGTTTTCGATCTTTAGCCGGACCGCCACGATCACAGGCTGGCCCGCCTCTCGCATCGTTCCGAGGAAGCCGACCTGGCCTGCCTGCGTATCGTCGATGTAGAACTTGTACGTCCCTCTGCCGGTTGCCGTCCTCCAGAAACCGTTGCCCAGCTCAAGCTGTTGGCCGTTCTCGGTGAATTTGACAAGTTTGGCTACCGGCAAGCGCGAAGGATCGTGCGCCACGACGGCGTCCAGATACTGATCGACGAAGCCGTTGAGACACGCCCTGTCGCAGGCGGTCGACGCGGCCGTACCCTGCGGACGGGCGGACGATGCTTGCACATGAATTGGACGGCTGATGAAGGCGCCTACCAGCAAGGCTCCCATCGCGCAGACAACGCGAACTCTCGTATGCATGATATCCCCCGGATTAGTTGTTGCGCGGACTGTATATCAGAACGAACGAGGAGTCCGCAACCGCGTCCGCACGCAACTCGGGGAAGAGAGGGCAGGCTGGCAAAAAGCCGAAAGGGTCCATTGGACACAAATTGGAAAAGACGCGGAGAAACCGAACAGGCAAGCGATTGAAATCGCGGGCAAATGGTTGGTGGACGTGACCGGGATCGAACTGGTGATTCCCTGCTTGCAAATCAGCGTGGCTGTATCCCAGTTATTTGGAATCAACAGCTTACAATCGGTGCGATTCTGATTATTCGGGGTGATTTGGGCTGTTTCGGACAACTGTGTGCACGATTTGTGTACGATTCAGGAGCGGGCGGCGAACCTGATATGAAATCAGCGCCACGTTCCAGGAAGAATCGGATCAGTTTCGGATCCCAACTCAGCAAAACATGGGAAAAGGGCACCGTCGACATTTCTGCGCCGTGCTTCAAGAGAAGTTGAACAAATTCAAGATGCCGCTTCGAAACCGCACGGGCTGCGAAGCTGTACCGAAACATTCCGACAGCGTCTCTCGGAATTTTCCCAAGTCTCTAGAAGAGGGCCGACCGTAGCGCTCATGGAATCGCTTTACGTCTGGTAGGGGAAGGATAGGTGGTAAAGCCACGCAGTAGCTATCTGCTCTGGGAAAAGCGCTGCGGGCAGTCCTAATCGGGAGGAGAGTTCCAGGCTTTCGGGAGCGGCCAGCCCTGCTTCTTCCAGAACGGCCGATGAGGAAAATATCCCCAGCGGTGACCCTCCGGCTAGCAAATGCCCGCCGTGGAATACGAGCACCTCGTCGGCATTCCTAGCGATGAACTCCATGTCGTGACAGACAAAGACAACAGCCACTCCGGAAGCCCTCTCTTCGCGCAGCAGCATTTCCAAGCGTCGAAGTGCAATCGCATCCATCCCCTGTTGGGATTCGTCGAGTAACAGAAGCCGAGGTTTCATCGCCAAAGCCGACGCCACTGAGACGAAGCGCCGGGTGGTGCGATCTAGGTCAAGGGGATGCGCGGACGCAACATCTTCCAGTCCGGTCCGGGCCAATGCTTCCTTCACTCGTTGCTCCACTTGCCGCCGGTTCAATCCGAGCTGTCTGGGCCCGAAGGACACCTCATCAGTTACCTGCGAATTGAAGATCTGCTGTTCTGGCGACTGGAACACTGTCCCGACAACGCGCGCCAATGCTGATGCCGGCACGGAACGTGTGCCCACTCCGTCTACCAGAACGCGGCCCGTAGTGGGCTTAAGCAAGCCGTTGCAAAGCCTCAGCAGCGTGCTCTTGCCAGCGCCATTGCGGCCCGCGATCGCCGCGAATCTGCCGGCGGAGACGGAAAAGCCGACGTGCGCGAGCACCTGCTTCCCACCCGAATACGCGAAGCCCACGTTTTCAGCGACGAGCACGTTCCACCTCTCGAAACGCCGCTACAGCGCTATCCACGGTACATGCTGGCCTCCTCGCTTCTGGGAATCGTTGATCCGTCAGACAGAACCATTAAGACCTGAGCCAGAGGTCGAAATCCGGAGCATCTGACTGGACCGCGAGATTAAGGCGCATGTGCCCCGCAATTTCTACATCTTTGGGTGATGGATTTGAGTGAAACACGATCGCGCGCTTCTGAAAATCGCGGAATTGGCTCGTTAGATCTTCGCTGCTCGCATATTTGGCAATCTCCAGCTCAGGGAGTTCGTGAGGATCGTATACGGGAGTGCGAGCTGAAAGGGAGGAGCGTACCATGTCAGCGACGAAGCCACGCACAAGGAAGTGGAAGACGCGCATGTGCCCGCGTGCATTATCGACACGTTTTACTGAAACTCAGTTAGAATCGGCACCAACGTAATTGGGAGGGCCTGATGACAAAGAGCCAACGCTCGGGAATCGGCGTTGAGCGCCGCTCCTTGATGAAAGCGTCGCTTCTGGGGGGAGGTGCCGCGATCATGCACAAGCTTTTCGCAGGCTCGACTCTGAACGCCGCTCTCGCTGCAGGCGCGCCGCCCACCGATTCGCAGCCGGTTGTTGAGACGGCCACGGGAAAAATCCGCGGTGCTACGAACAAAGGCGTCAGCGTTTTCAAGGGCGTTCCCTACGGCGCATCAACCGCAGGGAAGAATCGCTTCATGCCGCCCGTCAAGCCCGAACCGTGGGCCGGCGTGCGCGACGCCCTCGAACACGGCCACTCCGCTCCGCAGACAATCCCGGGCGCACCCGGCATTCTCGCTGGCGCGGATTTCATGGCCTCCACGTCGAATCCTGTGGGAATCGGCGAAGGCGAGGATTGTCTCGTCCTCAACGTTTGGACGCCGAGTGTGAAGGACCACCATAAGCGCCCCGTGATGGTTTGGTGTCACGGAGGCGCATTCACCTCTGGCTCCGGTTCCGCTCCTCTGTATGACGGTGCGAATCTCGCCCGTCGTGGCGATGTCGTGGTCGTCACAATCAATCACCGCCTCGGCCTGCTCGGCTATACCTACCTCGGCCACGCCAGCGACCTGTTCAAGGCCTCCGGCAACGTCGGCATGCTCGATATCGTCGCCGCGCTCGCCTGGGTGCGCGACAACATTGCTAATTTCGGCGGCGATCCCGGCAGAGTCCTCGTCTTCGGAGAATCGGGTGGCGGTCAAAAAGTCTCCACGCTTCTCGCTATGCCCCCGGCCAAAGGGCTTTTCAATCGAGCCGTGATTGAAAGCGGCCCGGGCGTGAAGATGAATTCGCTCGACTACGCGACGAAGGTCGGCGACATGGTCCTTGCCGAACTCGGCATCAAGCCTGACAGCGTAACGGACATTCAATCCCTGTCGCTCGATCGCATTATGGCCGCACAGGGCGCCGTCAATCGCAAACTCGGCGGTTTCATACCTGGGATGATCGCGGGCTTCTCGCCCGTCGTTGACGGAGTTTCGCTCCTGCAGAATCCTTTCGATCCGGTCGCGCCGGAAGTCTCCGCGGATGTGCCGGTTCTCATCGGTTTCAATCGCACTGAACTGACGCTTTTCGCCGCCGGTGATCCCACGGCCTTCACACTCGACGAAGCCGGCTTGCACAAACGCATCCAATCTCTCCTTGGCGATCGCGCCGAAGCCGCAATCAGGGCGTTCCGCAGCGACTATCCGAACGAAAATCCCTCGGGACTGTACTTCCTGATCGCCAGCGCCTATCCCACGGTAGCGTTCACCGCAAAAATTGCCGAACGTCGCGCCGCCCTCGGCAAAGCGCCCACGTTCGTTTACGAATTTACCTGGGAGACGCCGATCCTTCAGGGCAAGCTCCGCTCGCCGCATACGATCGAAATGCCGTTCGTCTTCGATAACGTTGGCGATCCGCTTGTGCAAAAGCTCACGGGCAGTGCGCCTGATATCTTCCCACTCGCCGAACGCGTCAGCGGCGCGTGGGCTGCATTTGCCGCTACAGGGAGTCCGAATTCCAAGGGCTTCCCGCGCTGGCCGGCCTACTCAGCCGCGGATCGCAACGTAATGATGATCAACTCGACGAGCGAAGTGGTGAAGGATCCCGCGCGCCAGTCCCGCGAGATGATCGAAAGGATTCTGTTCCCGGCATAGCTTCAGCTATTTGCGATCGAGCTCTTCGGTGTATGGTCGTTGTTGGAGGAATTTCCGAGCCAGGCGTGACCGTGGTCTCGCCGCTCATCAGAACTGTTAGACAGCTCTGTTAAAAGTCGCTTGAATGTCGGTACCTCACCTCGAAAGGTATTGAAAAATGAAGACTATTTCTGCGCCTACCGTGGTTTGCCTCCTGTACTTGTTCGGTCTCTGGATGGTTGGGACGGCCTCAGGGGCCCAGGAACCCGACGGCAGGTCTCCTGGGGCTGGGCCGACGGTTGGCTCGGGACCTTACAAGGCCATCATGGAAATGGATCCGGGTCTCCCCGGGCACACAGTATATCGGCCGAATGATCTGTCGGCGTTGAAAGGCACTTCTTTGCCGATCGTCGTCTGGGGTAACGGTGCGTGTGCGAACGCCGGGAATTTCTTCGCGCCGTTTCTTACAGAAATTTCTTCATACGGGTATCTTGTTATCGCCCTCGGTCCAATAGTGCAGTTGAACGCGGCAGGATTCCCACAGGGCCCAGCCGCGCCGCCGAGGCCTCAGGGGGCTGATCCTACCCAACCTCCACCCAATCTGCCTCCGCCAGCGACCCATTCTGTCCAATTGATTGAAGCCATCAATTGGGCGATCGCCGAAAATCAACGTGCCGGCAGCGCGTACTATCAGCGGCTGGACAGCAGGAAAATCGCCGTAATGGGCCAGTCTTGCGGCGGTGTACAGGCGATCGAGGTAGCGGCGGATCCTCGCATAACGACTGCTGTGATTTGGAATAGCGGTCTTTTCCCCAAGCCGACCGAAATGGCCGGGGGAAAATCGATGAGCAAGGATGACCTAAAATCGCTCCATACGCCGGTGGCATACATTAGCGGCGATGCTCAAGACATCGCCTTTGCAAACGCTGACGACGATTTCGAGCGCATTGCGGCCGTTCCGATATTCCGAGGTTATGAAAAAGGAGTCACTCATGGTGGCACCTATCGTCAACCAAACGGGGGCGAGTTCAGCGGCGTTGCCGTTGCTTGGCTGGACTGGCAGCTGAAAGGCGATCAACGCGCCAGCTTGATGTTTGAGGGAGCGAATTGCGGGCTGTGCGTCAATCCTCGTTGGGTAGTTCGAAAGAAGAAGATTGACTGAGTAATGCGTTAGGCTAGAGCGTCAAAACGGACAATGAAAGTAACGATTCACATCCCATTAGCCGTGGCTCTTTTGGCCAGCGCGGCAACTGCACAACAGAATCCGCCGCCGACGGTGCTGCCGTGCGTCCCTCAGTCGACTCGGTGTTCGGCACAGCCAATCGCGTTCGGTTCGGCTCTTGATGCGAACCAGCAAATCCGCGAATCGCAATCGCTGGCAAAGAGCCTAGCGGCACCCGGCAATCCTCAGTGGCGGGCCAAAGGTGACCAACATCGCACCTATAGATTCTCCGCTGCCGGAGCGGACATGCCGTATCGCCTTTACATCCCAACCTCGTGGGACGGTCAATCGAAATTGCCTCTCATCGTGATGCTTCACGGAGGCGGTTCAGACGAGAACCGGTATTTGGATGGCAACGGTAAGCAACTTCTGCGCTTGGCCGAGCAGCACGGCTACGCCCTGGTGTCGCCTCTGGGCTATAGCCCATTAGGTGCCTATGGAACTCCGCTCAGACTTCCTGCGGTCTTCGGGCAGCCCGAAGCCGCTGCAAAGCAAAGAGCCGCTGTGACACCAGAACAGGAGCGGGCGCTGGAACTCAGCGAAAAGGATGTCCTGAATGCCCTCGAGATAGTCCTCAATGAATATCCGATAGACGAGACATCCGTTTTCTTGATGGGTCACTCGATGGGCAGTGGAGGGACGTGGTATCTCGGGGCAAAGTACTCCCAGTTATGGCGAGCCATCGCGCCCATGTCCGGTCCTTTTGTTGATGAGGCGAACTATCCCTGGGATCGCATCCGGACCATGCCGGTCATGATGTCCGAAGGGACGAAGGCGTTGCCGTCAGTGAAGGGCAGCCATTTGATGCGGGATTGGATGATAGCCCAGGGTTTCGATCTGGAATACCTCGAAGTCGACGCCGACCACGGTGGCATGGTGACCTTAACGCTTCCTGCTGTTTTCGATTTTTTCGATCGCTATCGCAGCGAGTAGTACAAACCCTGGAAGCAACGACACTCTGAGCGCCGACAAGAGTGCGGGTTGACTACAAGATGATTTCACTGGCACGGCCTATCTACGGCGGACCTGAGTCTCAATAAACTCTGCGACACGCTGCCGCATCGATGTTGCATCCCACCGGCGGCTATCTACCATGTCCGCCCAGATCTCAAGCGCCGGAATACCGGCGTCTTCGAGCGCATGCCTGATGAAGAATGACCCAGTCGCGGAGGGTCTACTGTTCTGGGGCACGAGAATCACGGCGCCGTCTATTCGATGGCGCTTGGCTTGTTCGACGATCCATTCGTTCGCCCAAGGGGGATTGTGCAGTTGCTCATTCATGCTAACGACGCGGCTGGCGAGCGCTCGCAAGGGGTCGTCGAGGCCGTAACGAATATAGCCATCGGGTCCAAAGGCGAGATACATGGACCACACGAAAACCGCCCCCAGGCTTTCTTCGAAAGCTGTGTAGAAATCCGTATCGTGCCACAGGCCCGCGCCGACCCACATGAGGCGCAGCCTCTCTCCGGGGTATGCGGCGATTCCTTGGTCCACTCGGTACCGCACCTCGTCTCGAAAGGCGCGCGCGTGGCTCACAGCCCATTCCGTGCCGCGATGCCATTGTGCGTTCATGACGTTGATGACTTGCTCGTTCATGCGGACGGGCGTTTGCGGGGCGGAACAAATCAGATCGCGGACTTCATCGAAGTATTCTTCCTGGCGATTCACGCTTTCCATTAAAGAAAGTAGACGAGCGTGACTAAACTTGTTGCGGCTGACTCTTTCTAGAGCACGGATCAGAATGCGAATTTGCGCAACCATGAAATCCAAACGATGGGGCTCGTAGAGCTCACGCCAGCGATGACGACTCAGTTCCCACCAGCGCGGAGGAAGGTGAGTTGCGCCGGGGCTATCGAGAGCGATGAAGTCACTACCAAAAGAGGCGGCCCACGTTTCAAAGACGCGTTGTATGCAGTCGCATGTGAGACGAGCCGCGAGCAAGGCAGGCTTAGGGAGTCCGCCCCAAGGTGCCTTCGCCGGATCGCCCGAAATCGAAGAGGCCAGCGAGAGACTGCAATAGCGGCAAAGACCTTCGTGATAACCGGCAGCATTGAGGGCGTCGAAATAGTATCCGGACAATTGCTTCGCAGAAACTACAGCGGCCCACCATTGATTGCTGACCACCGGCACGCCAAGGAGCTGAAAGAGCTCCAGCGGCATGTCGGCCTGAGCGATCGCGTACGGTTTCTTTTCGTCGAAAACACTGCGGCGAAGCGAGGCGAACCAAGCCTTCTGGTGCTCGGATGAGGCGCGTGTTGATTCGAGTTGCTTCTCAGACGCGCGAGACACGGGACCTCCTGCGGATCGTTTCGACGAACTCTTGGACTCGGGCGGTCATGTCGGCCGAGAGCCCGCGGCTGGCGTCTTCGCGAATCAGCAATGACGGAATGGAGCGCTCACGTAGGAAATTGCGCTGGCGCGGATAATCCCAACCGTAGACGTCGTCATCCGGCGGAAGATAGAAAACCACGCCGTCTATCCCTTGTCGCACAGCGTTCTGGAACCAACGATCAGCAGCGGCGGCTGGCGATACTCGTGGGCTTGGAGTGCGCAGATAGTAGTTGTCGAAAATCGCCCGAACGAGAGAGGCGGAGCCGTGAGCGAGCGCTATGTTTCCATCGGCTGCCCGAGAACCCCACCAATCGTCCTCCGCAACCACGACAGCGTCATGCGCCTCAAGCGCCTGGTGAAGGCGAGCGTGATGCAGGGGCGCACCCTTGATCAGCAGCCGCGGACCACGCAACGGTCTCGCCGCCTTGGATTCGCGGCACACTTCGTCGACCAACCGTGCGTATTCCTCGCGGTCCATGAAGTGAAGAGCCCCGGTGATCGCGTGAGCGTCGCTTCCACCAATGCGCGGCTTTTCACCTCTTCGCAAATTGTGCAGACGCCGCAGCGCCGCTCGGGGACGATTCGACTCCTTGATCGTATTTGACAACGATTTTGCGCTGATGGACCCGATTTCTCCCAGACGTCGCATTAGATCCTTCGTCCTGTCGAATCCGTACTTGCGGCTGATAGGCGAGCGCGTGTGAAGCAGATCATAGAGATATACGGGCGGTTGTTTGTCCGTCAATTTCTGCCGGGCAACTTCTCGAAGATAGAGATACAGCTTGTTCTCGGGCTCCGACGTGCGCGGAATGATCAGTAATCGAAGAAATGACCAAGCGCCGGAAAGGACGTCATTGAAGATGGTCCGAATTCGGGAGTCGAACACCGGCTCCATGAGCGAATCGGCAAGCGGCGTCGGTTTGTCGAGGACATCGAGTTCAGGCCCAATCAGAACCGGAAAGCATCCGGCCGCGCGGATCAATTCCCAAGGAACGGTGTTCGAAGTGAATGCGACCACCGGCACGCCGGCCTTGTGTTGCGCGAGTGCTTCGGCGGAGCGGTGCTGGTAGTGCCAGAGAAGCTTCTTAAAGGCGCCTGACATGAGTGTTCAGATGATGCCATCTCGCCGGAGCTCGGCGATGCGTTCCGCAGAGTAGCCTAGAAGTCCGCCGTAAATCGCCTGGTTGTGCTCTCCGACTGCAGGCGGTGGCTGATCGAAGCCCACCTGAGCGGCGGAAAACTTGAGCGGCATTCCCATCCCGTAGACATCGTCCACTTCGCCGTACTTCGGATGCGAAAGTTTCACCGTTTCGCCGCGAGCGACGACGCGTGGATCACGGACGGCCTGGTCCGTGTTTCGTACCTGAGCAGCGGGAACGCCCGCAGCTTCGAGAGTCGCGATTACCTCGGCCGCCGTGAACCGTTGCGTATAATCCTCGATGATGCGGTCGACTTCGCGAACATTGACCACCCGTTTATCCCGGGTTGAGAAACGAGGATCCGAGTTCAACTCGGGCCGGCCAATCGCTTCAAACAGCGCCTTGGCGAACACCTCCATCGGAGCACAGATGGAAACGAATCCATCTCGCGTGCGATACGTGCCGAAGGGTGCAAGGCGCGGCACGCTTAGGCCGGTGCGTTGCGGTATGCCGAGGCGCTCGAGAACGTCGAAGGGCTCGCCCGAGACCATCATGGACATAACGCCCAGCATCGAGACATCTACGTGTTGGCCCACTCCTGTGCGCCGGGCTTGCATCAAGGCCGCCAGCACGCCGATCACGCCAAACAGCGGAGCGCACATATCAGCAACCGGAACGCCGACGCGGACCGGAGGATCGTCTTGCGAGCCTGAGATCATCATGAATCCGCTGAGTGCCTGGATAATTGCGTCCATCGCTTTGCCTGAACCGTCTTCCCCTTCGCTGCCGAAGCCGGTCAGCGAACAGTACACGATGCGGGGATTGATCTCGCGCACCTGTGCATATCCGGCGCCGAGGCGATTCATTGCGCCCCGACTGAAGTTCTCGAAAACGACGTCGGCTCGCCTTACGAGGTCAGCGAATACCTCGCGTGCTTTGGGTTTCTTTAGATTGAGTGTGATTGCTTGTTTGTTCCGCAAACGGTTTATCGCCGAGACGGAAACATCATCGGCGTCGCGCCGCACAAGTGTGGCCCCGTTTTTCCCTAGATAAGGGGGATTCTCGCGACACGAGTCCACGGAGAGCGGATTTTCGATCTTGATCACACGAGCGCCAAGGCCGGCCAAGAGCAGGGTTCCGAAGGGTCCGGCAAGTGCCGTCGTCAGGTCGAGCACAGTGACGTCTTCAAGAGGGCGAATACACGTTTCCTTGGTAGACGGGTTTGGCATCTAGGCTCCGCTAAGAATCTGCATCCGCGACAACTGCGCTTTGCCGGCCGCGCGTTTCAAGACCAGTATAACCAAGAGCGCAATCAAGGCGCCGATGGCAACGAAATACCAGCCTGCGGTGAAGCTGCCCGTGCGGTCGCGGAGGATGCCCAACATCTGCGGCCCGACGTATCCGAAAATTCCTCCACCAAGGCTGACGATACCCATAACCGGTCCAATCTCGCGTCCCGGTATAACTTCACTTGCGATCGCGAAAATCTGATTCGTCACGCAAAGCCCGAGCGAGATCACAAGCGCCGTCGCGATGCGGAATACGAAGAGATTGGGCGTCATCATGGCAAAGGAAGCCGGGATGAGGAGCAGCATGATTCCGATCACGACGCTCCAACGATTCAGCCGGTCAGCCAAATAGCCGCAAAGCAGGTTTGCGAAGATCGCGGTGACGTATGATGCGCTGATGATGTAAGCCGCAACCGTTGGTCCAAGGTGGAATGTAGTTCTCACGGCCGAAGGAACAAAGAAGGTGGCGCTGAATCCGCCCATGTTTGTAAGCCCCAGCAAGACCATGGACCAAACCAGCGGGTTGCTAAACGCATTGGCGTCTAAAGAATGTGCGGATCCATGTTCTTGGGTAGACGGCTGCGCCACCGCTTCTGGGACGCGATAAAAGATCCAGAACACGATCGATCCCAGCAGGCCCATGCCGGCAAAAGCGAGTATGCCGTTGCGCCACCCAAATGCCACACCGATTGACGTGCCGAATGGCGCGCCGATCACAGAAGCGAGTGACGACATAGCGCCCAGAATGCCCATTGCGATGCTGCGGTGATGAGACGGAACAACCCGAGCAATCGCCGTCATCACGCACACGAAAGCTACACGATAACCAATGATCCAGATCGTACGAGCTGACAGCGCTATGGCGAAGTTGGGAGACTGGCTCAGCAGGACAAGCCCAAGCGTCACGACGAGCAATCCGAGCCACAGGATGATCTTTTCGCCGAAGCGCTTCGCGAGCACTCCGCCGGGAATGCTAAAGACGATGGCAGCCAGTCCGTAAACACCACTGAATAGTCCCACCTGGGAATAACTGATACCGAAATCTCGCTGAATGTCGGGCAAAAGAGGGGAAAACCCAAGGCTGGACATCTGCAAAGTCATCATCGCGAAGACCGTTGCCGTAAAGGGCACGATCCAGTATTTGGCCGGGGCTTGAGCGAGATTCGGTTCAGACATGTAGCCGGCAACCCAGTTGGCTCGAGCGAATTCGGGAGTATATCACCGTTACTTTGCGCCCTACCGGAAGCAAGGCGGAGAAACGTGGTTTGATTGTGTTCAGGAATTTGTCGATAACCGGCGGCTGGATGTATAGGCGACGGTGCGATCTCACCTGCTTTTTTCAGAATGGGTTTTTAGGAAATCGAGCTGCGCTCCGCGGGGATGAGGCTGCATCCCTACACTTTTGTACAGGACCATCACCGCATCACCGAATCCCGTGCGCCACGCACACGCAAGACATCCATCACGGATCCTTATGTCAGTTACTTCACTTGATAGAATCGAATGTGTACGGCCGGCTTTCCGTCGACCGTGGCGAGCTCCAGCGTTCCAACGAATGCGCCACCATTCAACCAAGCGTGTGTCCCCAGTGGCGCTTCGAAGGTCGGCGTGGTGATAAGCCTGACGTTTGCACCGGGACTTGCGCAGGATGTCCCTTTGTTGATGACGTTGATGATTGCCCCGTCGTCGGCTTGGATCATGTAGTCGGCTTGAATCGAATGGCACCCGGTCTTGGTCGCCAATTGCCAGTCCCATCCGCCAGACATTACCTTGCCTCGGATATTTGGTCCTGAGAATGTTCCCCCGGTTATCGGAACGATATTCCGCTCTCCGAACGGAGTTTCACCAGGATGAATACTGGCACCTAGCGTTACGAACTCTTCAAAGACAAACTCCAGATGCGGAGTATCCTTTTGAGAACCAGTTGAGTTGGAGTTCGCTTGTTGGGCATATGCCGTGCCAGTGCACAAGACTGCTACTAAAGCCGCGATCAACAGGGCGCCCCTCGCTCTAATCATTTCATCTATTCTCTTGTCCATAGAAAGTACCCACTCCTCTCATGTAGGGGTTATCCACCCGAAATGCTCTGCAAACGCGATCGATGAATCGTTGGCGTTGCTCTCACTTGCGTTGGTGTGATGCGCGATCATTTGGGCGAAGCTCCAGTATGCATACTTAATTATGACAAACCCTAAAAGTTTGGGTACTAGGAGCAACTTGATTTCATAACAATGTCAGGTCCCTCGACCGGAGTAGACTTTGGTTGCTTGACGAGCAGAGGCTCGAGTTCTCAATCGTCTTGGAATTCTCAGCCCGCGTAATCTCCGTCGCGATCAAGCCAGCAAGAGAAAGCAAGAGCACAAACGTCGGAAGACGTTGCGCAGATCGGTTCATCGCTTCTCCTTTGATGTGAAATTCAGACCAGATCTCAGGGTTGCGCGCCGTAGACAGTCTTGCCGCTTACCACCGTCCACAACACTTTCGTATCGCGGGCCTCCTCGGCTGAGACCGTCAGAACATCGCGATCCAGCAGGGCAAAATCCGCTTGCTTGCCGGGAGCGATCGACCCGATCTGGTCCTGGTCGGCCAGTGCCAGAGCTGCATTTCGTGTGTAGGCATACAGCATGGCCTCGCGAGGGACGCGCTGATTTGCATCCAACACGCCTTCCGGCCCTTTGCGCGTTTCGGCCTGATAAATAGCGCGAAAGGGGTTGGCCGTGGAAACCGGCCAGTCGCTGGCGCCCGCGATCACGCTACCGGCGTCCAGAATCGACCGCGCCGGATATTGCCACTCGTACAAAGCCGGATCGATGTAAGGTTTCACCAGTTCGATCGTGTCCGTTTCCGCGCTGGCCCAATAAAGCTGGAATGACGCGATCACACCGAGTTCGTGGAACCGCGGAATATCTTCTGGCCGCACGAATTGCAGGTGCGTAATCGTATGAGGCAGACCGGAATTCCCGTTTGCCTTGCGGACCGCCTCGAATCCGTTCAGCACTTCAGTGACAGCGCGGTCGCCGATCGCGTGAACGTGAACGAGCAATCCCCGCTTATCCGCCGTAATCGCGATCTTCGCGAATTCGGCCGGATCGAACAGAAGCTCGCCGTTCCGTCCCGTATTCCGATATGGCTTGGATAGAACCGCTGTTTGCGAGGGATATTCCACAACGCCGTCGGCAAACACCTTGATTCCGACAATCTTGACGCCGGGAACATTTTTGTATTCTTCCCGCCACTTGAGCGCCGTTGCCAACTGCTGCTCCGTATGGCCGCTCTTGAAGTCGATGACCGGAAGCGCCGCAATGTGAACGTTCAGTTCACCGCGTTCCGCCAAATGTCGATACGTGGTCAGGATCTCTTCACTGGCCGCTGCGTCCAGCCACGCCGTGATTCCTTGCTCATGCATGTACTGAACTGCGGCGCGGCCGGCCGCAAGCATTTGTTCGTCGCTCGGCTTTGGCACCACCGATCTCGCCTTGTCCGATCCGACGTCCACCAGGAAACCATTGGGCTCAAAATCCGGGCCGTAGCCATAATATCCGCGGCCCACCGAATCGAGGCCGCGAATGAATTCTTTAGTGATGCCGGCTCGCTTGAGCAGCGCTCGGTTTGCCCACGCCGTGTGGTGGTCCATCCCTTCGAGCAGGACCGGCTGATCTGCGTAGGGGCCACTATTGAAGCGATCGTTCAATTCCTTGTTCTTCGACCAGAACGCCAGCGGAACTCCACTCACAATCAGGATGTCGCCGTGCATTCCTCGTCCGCTTTTCTTGGCCTCGGCTGCAAAGGCCACCAATTGATCCATACTGCGAGTTTCTTCTCCCACGATGGCCGCAATCAGCAACAGCCCCCCACCGATAGCGTGACAATGGCTGTCGATCAACCCCGGCATCAAGAAATCGCCCTTGAGATCGATGAACTTCGCGTCGCTTGCCACCGCCTTGGTAACGTCGCCACGGTTACCGACGGCTACAATCTTGTCATCACGAATTGCCACCGCCTCAGCATAAGGATGCTCCGGCTCGCCAGTGAAAATCTTGCCGTGGAAGAGCACAACCTCATCCGCAGCTCGTGCCGGCGATGCACCCTGAAGGCAAAAACAAAACAAGAACGCAAGCACCCGCCTAGGCACTGATATTCTTCTCCGCGAGAAATTGAAGCACCTGGCAGCGGCGCGCATTTCTCAGCGCTCCCTTTCAGATGTTTCCCAACCAGTGCGAGATCCGTAGGGGAGAGCTATTGTCACCCCTTCGATCTGGCGAATTTTCCCGCCTTCGATCTTAAAGAATTCACCAGCCTCTACACTGGATGGTCTGCGTGCGATCGCCGGCATTGGAACCTTTCCTACGCCCGGCACCTCCGCCGACTCTACGGTTCCAGGATGATTGAACATGAGCATGCCCAACACGATTCCCATCTTCTCGTCGACCACTACGAAGCGCCGGGGTTCGATCGACCTGATGTAGGTCCAGATTCCTGTGTTCATGTTTTCTCGGATTCCCATCGAGTCTGGCCTAAACGATCCCATGTCGAACCATCCCTTTGCGGTGGGATTGTTGGTGTCCTGGTATCCGTCTAGGATGCGGTTGCATTTCGGATCGAACGGCACCGAATCGCCCGACGAATGGAGGATGCCGTCGAAATAGGAATTCGCGATCTTGATCATTTCCTGCCGCGGGACGCGTTGCGCGGGCTCGAGCGGCTGAGTCCAGACCTGATTCGGCTGCCCGAATCTTTCAAGAGCCGCGGCGTCGTCCGCATTGCGGTGCACGAGCATTTCGATCTCGCTGATTTTGTGGTTCGCGACTTTCAGGCGCAGCAACAGGATCGCGGGTGTGCCGTTCTCGCGAATCGACGCTTCAATTCCCGCTGCGCCCCCTACCGGGTCAGCAAAGTACAGCTTGTACGTTCCGAGTCCGCTTATCGTTCCCCACAGTGCATCGCCGAGTTTCAGCGGAATCGTGTTCTCGGTGAATTTGACGTGATCTGTGACAGGAATTTGGCTGGCATCGTGCGCGACGAGGGCCTTCAGGTACTGATCCACAAAACCTGTCAGGCAAGTGTAATCGCACGAATCTTCGACGCTACGGGGCGCTTCCCTTGTAGCAACCGTCGCCGGATTGACGTGCATCGCGAAGACGAACAGCAGCAATGCCGTCATGCTCGTGACTACTTCAAGCCCTCTTCGCATGTTCGCGCTCCCTTCTCGCGGCCTTCGGGTGGATTTTGAAGTCATTCCTTGCCGGAAAAAGGCGACCACCGAACCCGCGTCGACATCGAATCCTGCCAGCTGCTCCAGCCCGAGCCCATGCCATAGGGACATCGTTGGTAAACAGCTTCGATCCGGCGAATCTTTCCGCGCTCAACCCGAAACACTTCCGACATTTCCCAAGTCCACGGCGTAATAGGTCCAACCGTCACCGTGCGACCATCAGGAATCTGGAACGTGCGCGTTTTCCCCGCTGCGTGATCGAAGAAACCGAACGCGAGGGCCACTCCGCGTTCCGGATCGACAACGACAAAGCGGCGATCTCGAATCCGCGTCACAAAATGCAGCAACCCTGACTGAAACTGCTCCTTGCATCCCCACTCCGGCGAATAGCTCAGATCAGCCCGGCGCCGTGCGTTGTCGACGGAGTTCCCCTGCGCTGCGACCGCGTCGGAGGTATCTGCTGCGCGGTTGTTCGTTGCTTCCATGCCGTTTTCAACGCGATCGCAGTCGTCGGTGAACGGATAGTCTCCCTTTCCGTCGTTGAGCTGCATCCCCGAAAAGTACATGTTCGCGGTCTTTACAAGCTCCGCGCGAGAAACACGGTCGGCGGCAGGAATGGTTTCCGCAAAGAGAGGATCGGGATGGCCGCGCTTTTCGAGATTCTCGGCCTCGCCCTTATTGCGAACGACGATCGTCTCGATCTCGGCGATCTTGTGATTCTCGATTTTCAAACGAAGCGAGATAATAATTGGTTCGCCAGCCTCCCGCATCGTTCCGAAGAAACCTACTTGCCCGGCCTGCACATCATCCATATAGAACCTGTAGGTTCCCCTTCCGGTAGCGGTATTCCACAAGCCGTCGCCCAAATTCAGCCGTTGGCCGTCCTCGGTGAATCTAACCGTCTGTGTCAGGGATACGCGCGACGGATCGTTCACAGCGAGAGCATCAAGATAGCTATCGACGAACCCATCTAGGCACGCGCGATCACAACTTTGAGTGGTAGACATACTCGAATGAAAGCCAAAGGCCAGCCCGACCCGCAGCGCACCTGCGACGACGATCACAGCGAGGGCAACGCTCCAGCCTACACACATGAGCCAGCGGTACATGCCGTCCTCCTATGGGGATTTGATTGCATCGCCGTCTTACGCCAACTGACCTCGAGCAAGCGAGTCGTATGCTATGTCGCGCCCTTTCGATACGCAAGGGAATCTCCAGTCTCCTAACCATAGCTAACTGATCTTGAAAAAATCTGCGGGTTGGGCTTCTCCCGCTTCTATGACCGCCTCCCACAGCGCGCGAATCTCCTCACGCAGAGGTTCGCTAGGAAGGATTCGGCTGTGTAATTCGCGGTTGGAATCAGTGGGCAGGTTGGCGCTGCCTCCGGGAGAGCCAAGCGTTAATGGACGATCGCTAGGGTCCTTCGGTTCTTTCGACTGAATGAGGGCTGGGCTCGATCCGTGCTCAAAACTTCCGAACACCGGGCCCCGGGCACCTCGTGGATACGCGGCGGAGGCGCATCGGAAAGAATTATGGAGTTACCTTAACCATCGTGCCCCGTCACTACGCGGCGCAAGGTACGAGATAAATGGACTCCTTGGTAACATCCATTGAATACTAACCTCGCAGCCGCGGGTCCTGCGATTGGTGTGATCCCAACGCATATTCATCGGTGCTGGCGACGCGCGCTCGACATTCGCCGAAACCGACGGCGACATATCCTTCGCGCTTAGCGCGCGCCTTGAAAATGACTTCATCGCCGTCCTCAAGATACCGACGGCTTTCGCCATGCGGCAATTGAAGCGGTTCTGTATGTTCCATGAAACAAGCCCTGCTGTCATCCATAGGACCTGATACCGTGCCGCTGCCCAGGAGGTCGCCCGCTTGCAAGTTGCAGCCGTTGCTGGTGTGGTGCGCGATCATTTGGGCGAAGCTCCAATAGGCGTACTTGAAATTCGTTGTGACGATGCGAACCGGAGCTTCGCCAGATTCGCGCATTCCTGCAGTCGAGAGGTGAGCTTCCAACTCGATGTCGATTCCACCTTCAGCTCGATCGCTTTTCGAATCGAGATACGCAAGCGGCGAAGGCCAGTCGGGTTGCGTGGGGCGGAAAACGGCTGCGCGAAACGGCGCAAGTGCTTCCGGGCTGACAATCCACGGCGAAATCGTGGTGGACAAGCTCTTGCTGAGGAACGGTCCCAGCATGCTCTCCCAAAATTGGACATCGCGTGCCGACCAATCGTTAAGCAAGCAGTAGCCAAAGATGTGCGACGCCGCCGACTCGATGGGAATCGACGACCCGAGTGGATTGCCGGTGGAAACAAATGCGCCCACTTCCAGTTCAAAATCGAGCGCCTTCGACGGGCCGAACAGCACAACGCCCTCGGAATCCTTGAACTGGCCCTGCGAGCGGCGAATGTTCTCGCCGCTGACTCGTATCGAGCTGGCCCGCCCGTGATACGCCACCGGCATGTAGGTGAGAACGGGCGCCAAGGGCGAATCCAGGGGCTTTCGTACCGCTCTCTGGGCGTGGAATGTCGAACACACGAAATCTGTAAAGTTGCCGATCTTCGCAGGAAGCAGCATCTCCGCGGAAGACATGGGCACGAGCAGGCGGTTGGCGTGTGACTCTACGCGCCTTCGCTCCGGACCGTCGGCGCGTAGCAGGTCGGATAGCCGCGCGCGCAGGGCTGACGCAGGCCGCGATCCGAGAGCCATCAAAGGATTGAGAGTGTCCCCCGCCGCCGCGCGAGCTGCATTAGCAGCCTCGCCGGATAAGAAGCCCAGATCGAGGGCGGCAGCGAGATCGAAAATCCGGTCCCCGATGGCGGTTCCGCCTCTCGCAATTCCGCCTTCGCGAAAGATCCCCAGCGGGAGATTTTGGATCGGGAAGTCGGTGTCGGGGTGATTCGCCGACTGCAGCCAACTCCGGCGCGATGGATCGTGCGTCTCGTTCAGGTTCATCCGCGAACTCTGTCCGTTCGGGTCTTACGCTCATTGTGATAGCGGGCCATGCCGCCGAAGAGTGCGGGAACCGGCAGACGATCCGCTTTGCCGCTGAACTCCCGATAGCAGGCGTACACGTTGACGACGATTCGCTCGGGATCAGTCCAATCGGCGAAGGCGTCGAGCGCAATGTCGCGGGCGGCGTCCTCGTAGCCCATTCCGGCGTCGAAGCGCTTTCGCGATTCGTCACGCACGAATTTGAGGTAGCGCTTTAGCGCGCGGACGCCGCTTTTGTCAGTGACAGGACCGTGACCCGGCACGACAGTCTCCACATCCCATTCGAGGATCGTGTCGCACGCTCGAATCCAGTTGCCGACGGGGCCCGCCCAGATCACGGGATGGCCCCCGGCGAAAAGAATGTCTCCGGTGAATACTGTTTTGTCTGCGGGGACGTGAATGACGATGTCGCCGCGGGTGTGCGCCGGGCCCATCTCCAGAAGGCGCACTTCTTTGCTTCCGACGCGCAGCGTAAGCTCGCGATCAAACGTGCGGGACGGAAGCACGGCGCGGATATTACTGAAGTCGAACCGGCTGCCGAGCACTTCCTGAAAGAAAGCGCCCGCATCGCCGGTCATCGGATAGCGCGGGGCGGAGCTTTGTTCCTTCATCTCCTCTAGACATGCGGTCGACGATATGATTTGCGCGCCCGCGACCAGCTGGTTTCCATTCGTGTGGTCGGGATTGGAATGCGTGTTCACAAGCGTCCCTATTTGTTCGGAGACCGGCACGGCGGCGCGCATCCGATCGAGCATTTCGCGCGTCAGCTTGAGATCCATGAGCGTGTCGACAAGCAGCGCTTCGCCGCTGTCGACCACGAGACCGGAATTGCTGTAGCCCCAGGTGCCATCCGGCTGAAGATACGCGTAGCAGCCATTCCCGATGTCGTGGAGCCCTTTTGTATACGGCCACTTTTTCATGAGGAATCGCCTTTTCGTTTCGATCCAAATCCTCTCACTGGCCTGGCCCGCTGCCGCTCGACGGCGATTTCAGAGCGGCTGCACAAGCGTCTGAGCAACGCGGCCCATCAGGCTCCCCACATCTGCTTTGGGATCCGGATGCATCTCCCATTCACCGATCTGGAGCGAGGCTTCCAGGATGAATTTGCAGCGCTCGAAGCGGCGGCGCATGAAG
>Ga0209517_10000947_pt1 | contig 46698 bp, 26 predicted proteins | sample PeaSoiMetSII2010_FD_187695 | JGI IMG/M metagenome (GOLD analysis project Ga0209517, IMG submission 187695) | Peat soil microbial communities from Weissenstadt, Germany - SII-2010 (SPAdes) (version 2) | ecosystem: Environmental > Terrestrial > Soil > Wetlands > Peat | place: Germany...
CCCCGCCGAAGCCGCTCCCGGCGCCACCGCCGGACTCGTTGGACCGAACGAGATGCCGTAAATGGTCAGGTAGTCGCCTGGCTTCGCCGGCCGAAACGTCAGTCCCGGGATGAGCCCCGCCGCGCCGATATACTCCCCCGTCAGCGCGTCCACCGCCACCACCGGATTCTTCCCAGTCGCGTTCATCACCCAGTAGAGAAGTTCCGGAGTCGCCGCTTGCGTCGCCACCGACTGTGCCCCACTCGCGGCCGCGTTGGCCTGGCCGCAGCCCGTCACCACCACCACATCCACGTTCGTGTTCAACGGCACGTTGGGCGCCTGGAAATTGATCTGCCCCGGACTCACGTAATACAGCGGCGCCGCCACGCCCCCCACCATCACGCACACACCCGCCAGGCTGGCCGGCAGATTGCCATTCACCAGGTCGCTCCCCTGGACCGTCCGCGATGTGCCGGCCGGCGCGAAACCCGAGCCGTAAATCGACGCAAACCCCCCAGGCGATATCGCCGTAACCGCCGGAACGCTCCCTCCCGCTCCCACCACGCCGCCACTGCTGATTGTCGGCCCTCCGGCGGTAGCCGTCAGGTGGAACGCGACTGGCGCCACCCCCGCCACCGTCGCGGTGATGACCACCGGCCCTGCCTGACTCCCCAACGTAACCGTCACACTGGCCGACCCCGAGGCGTCCGTATTCACCGTGTTGGCTCTCAACGCCGCCGTCCCCGATGTCACCGCAAACGCCACGGGTATCCCCGCCGCGCTGATGCCCGCCTGAAAGCTCACCGTCACCACCAGCGGATTCGGCAGCGCCGTGTTTACCACGCCGCTCTGGCCGTCCCCGCTCGCCACCACCAGCCCCGATGGCGAGTCGAGCGTCAGTCTTCGAATACGGCTGTTGTCCTGGTCCGCCACGTACACGCCGCCCGAGTTGTTGACCCACAGGCCGGCCGGCGCATTCAGCGCCGCGTTCGTGGCCAGTCCGCCATCTCCGCTGAAAGCCGCCTGGCCGGTCCCCGCGATCGTCCGGATGCTCCCCGTGGGAGTCACCGCCGAGATGTACCCCAACTGCGGCTGCGATATGTAGAGGTTTCCGGCCGTGTCCAGGGCAATGCCGTCCAGCACTCCCAGGTAGGTATTGCTCGCACTGGTTCCGCTCCCGCCGCTGGTCTGGGTCCCCACCACGTTGATGATCGTTTGTTGTCCCACCACCTTTCTCACGCGGTGGTTGTTCGTATCGGCGATATACACGCTGCCTGCTGCATCTACCGCCAGGTGCCCCGGAGCGTTCAGTTGTGCCTGAGTCGCTAAGCCGCCATCGCCCCCGGAGCCGGCGGAGCCGTTCCCCGCGTACGGCGTGATCGTACCCGCGGGCGAAACCTTGCGCACGCGGTTGGCCATTTGATCCGAGATGTACAGGTTCCCCGCACCGTCAAACGCCAGGCCGAATGGCTGCAGTTGGGCCGAGGTCGCCGGCAAACCGTCGCCCGCATCACCGCAGGTCCCGTTGCTGGCGACCGTCCCGCTGCCGGCTACCGTGCTGATGGTGCCCCTGGTGTCGATGCGGCGCACCCGGCAGTTGCCCGAATCCGCGACATAGAGGTTGCCGTTGGCGTCGAAAGCCAGCGCAGCCGGGTTGCGCAGGGAAGCTGAGGAGGCGGAGCGGTTGTCGCCGTTATACGCGCCGGCGCCGGTTCCGGCGAAGGTGTTGATCCTGCCGTCCGGCGTCACCTGGCGGATGCGATTGTTGTCCGAGTCGGATATATAGAGGTTGCCGGCGCTGTCCATGATCGCCTGCTCCGGCAGATGCAGCAGCGCGTTCGTGGCATTGCCGCCATCGCCGCCGAAGTGACTCCGTCCGACCACCGTCGTGATCGTGAGCGTCGAGTCCACCTTGCGGATGCGGTCATTGACCTTATCCGCGATATAGATGTTCCCAGCTGCGTCGACCGAAACCGCGACGGGAAAGTTCAATTGGGCCGACGTCGCCGGACCGTTGTCCCCGCTGAATCCCGCGCTCTCCGATATGCCCGCCACCGTCTGGATTGTGCCCGGATTGAAAGCCAGCGTGCCGTTGGGATAGACGATTCGAATCCGGTCCGACGAGCCGTCCGCCACCAACAGATTGTCGTGCGCATCCACCGCCAGCCCCAGAGTCAGGCCGAGCTTCGCGTTGAGCCCCGGCTGCACATCCGAGAGTGAGTTGCCTCCGCCCGCAATGGTCGTGATGATTAAGTTCGAAGCCGTGACCTTGCGAATGTGATTGGCTTCCGCAATGTACACGTTCCCCTGGCTATCCACCGCGAGCGACGTGGGATTGTTTAATTGCGCCGCGGTCGCCGGCCCTCCGTCGCCTCCCGAGGCGGCGGTTCCGTTCCCCGCGAAGTTGTGCAGCATTCCATCCGTCGTCACCTTGCAGACGCGGTTGTTGTTTGTGTCCGCGATATACACGTTGCCCGCACTGTCCAAAGCCAGGCCTTGCGGCTGATTCAGCGTGGACTTGATGGCCGGGATGCCGTCGCCGTTCGGAGGCCCCAAACTCGCTCCGGCAAACAACGTGGAGACGCCCGAACGGCTGATCTTGAAGACCTGATAGTTTTCGTTCGAGGCGTACACATTGCCTGCCGCATCCACCTTTATGTCTGCGGCATGCATCTGCTGGAATGTATTGATCACCCCGCCGGCCGTCACCACGCGGATCCGAGGGCTCCCGCCTTCGCTGAAATAGATGTTCCCGAAGCCATCCACGGCCACTGCGATGGGGGATTCCAGAAGCGCCGACAGAGCCGGGCCCCCGTCCCCCGCCGGCGGTTCGGACCCCGCCACCGTCTGGATTACGTATAGGAAGTTGCTCTGGCCCTCGGCGAGAGACGCCCAGGTGAGCACAAGAAGCAGCGGAGCGGCGCAAGTTCGTAGCATGATCGGCCTCCCGGGCCGGTTTCGGAACCTGTATCTGTATACGCTATTTTCCATTCCGGCACAAGCCGAGGGAATCCCTACCATATCCCCGGGCGATACCGTGGATTATTTCCACAAATTCGGATCTGAAATGCAAGTTGCCATTGTCTTCGAGAGGCCGGAGGGCGCATACTTTATAAGGGTTCCGCTCCCTGACCGTCACGCCTCTGATCCGGTTGCGGTCCAGGGGAGCATATTGTAGATATTAAGGCGTTAATTTCGTAGGTAGTGGGAGTGTTCATGCGACAAATCCGATTCTGTGTGCTTTTTGCCGTCTGCGCCGTGGCAAGCCTCGTGGCGCAGACCGATCGCGGCGTCATCACCGGGACGGTGAAGGACGCGAGCGGGGCCGTCGTGCCCGGCGCGCAGGTCACCGCGATTCAAACCAGCACCAACGCCAGCTTCAAGACGAAGACGACCACATCCGGAGATTTCACCGTGCCGTCGCTGCCGGTGGGAGACTACCTGGTCCGGGTCGAAAACACAGGTTTCAAGACCCATATCGAGAGCAACATAGTGGTGGCCGCCGGATCGACGGTTCCACTGGATGTGGCCCTGGAATTGGGCACCACGCAACAGACGGTCGAGGTAGTGGCCAACGCGCAGTTATTGCAGACCGAGACGGGCCGGGTGGCCACCGAGGTATCCAACCGGCTGGTGGACGAGCTGCCGGTGCAGGTGAACGGTGCGGTGCGCAGCCCCTTCGACCTGTCGGCCAGCACGGCGGAAGTGAACTCCACCGGCCAATACCGGGTAGGCGGCGGGAAGGGAGGCGCCTACGGCATGACGCTCGACGGCACCACCGTTACGACCGCCGGCCAGTTGGACGGCAACGGGGTGACTTGGACGCAAATTAACACGCCCTCGGTAGACGCACTCACGGAATTCAGCGTCACCGCCGGCGGCTTCAAGGCTGAGATGGGCCATGCGTCCGGCGGCACCATGAGTTTCGTTTCCAAGTCCGGTACCAACCAATTGCATGGGGACGCTTATGAGTTTCTGCGCAACCAGGATCTGGACGCCAAAGGTTTCTACGGCGCCACCAAGCCGGTCTACAAGCAGAACGATTTCGGAGTTACGGTGGGCGGGCCGGTGTGGCTTCCCAAGATCTACCACGGCAGGGACAAGACTTTCTTTTTCTTCTCCTACGAGGGTTTTCGCAACCGCGCGGGGGCTACCCCGACGCCCTACAGCGTGCCGCCGCCGGAATTCTACACCGGCGACCTTCACAACTTTGTGAATGCCAGCGGGCAGATGTACCAGGTCTACGATCCGGCCACCACCACGCTGGTGAACGGCTCGTATGTCCGGACCCCGTTTCCCAATAACCAGATTCCGCAATCGAGGATCGACCCGATTTCGCAGGAGATCATCAACTACGTCAAGCCGTTGTTGTCTCCCAACGTTGCGGCCGGGGCAGGCACCTCGACTTACGTTCGCAACAACTATGTTTCGGCCGGCAGCAGCATATCGCCGAACAACAAGTACAGCATCAAGGGCGACCAGGTGCTGACCTCCAAACAGAGGATCTCGTTCTTTTTCGAGCGCACCAGGGAGCAGGACCTGTTCGGCCCCACCGGCGCTCCGGGTCTGCCCGAGCCCCTGGCCGGCAACCCCGGCTATAACCGGTCCGACGTTTACCGCATCAGTCACGACTACACCATCTCGCCGACTTTGCTGAACCGCTTCTACGCGGGTGGCAACAACTGGGAGCAGAACCACGGTGCGTTTCTCACCTACAGCGGCGCGCCGCAGGCCCAGGGACTTCCCACCTCACCGACGGGTTGGAAGAGCAAAATCTGCATACCGAATTATCCCGATTGCAACGATAACTTTCCGCAGGTGAATTTTACGAACAGCGAGTTTACCTCCTGGGGTGTGGCCGCCCCCAACGGTTCCGACAACATCGTGGTGGAATTCCATGACGATATGACCAAGACCGCCGGTCCGCACACGTTCAAGTGGGGCTACTTCTACAACAACACCCACTACAACGGTTTCGGATTGCAGAACATCTCGGGCAATGTGACCTTCCAGGCGCTGAATACCGGCGTCCCGCTGAACACCAACCAGTCGACCGGCGGCGGGAGCGCGTTTGCATCCTTCCTGCTGGGACAGGTGTCCGGCTACTCACTCGACACGCCACGCTACCTCGCCACCGAGTTCCGTAGTCACCAGGCGTATTTTCAGGACGACTGGCGTGTATCGCAGCACCTTACCCTCAATCTGGGGCTGCGCTTCGAGCTGGCCCGGCCGCTGCTGGTGGGGGACGACCAGGCGAGCGATCTGAGCCCGACCTTGCCGAACCCCGGCGCCGGCGGGCTCCCGGGCGCGCTGATCTTCGCCGGCACCGGTCCGGGAAGAATTGGCAGCGACACTCTGACCTCTGGCTGGAACGGCTGGGGACCGCGGTTGGGCTTCGCTTACTCGGTGAATAACAAGACCACCATACGGGGCGCTTCCAGCCGCAGCTTCGGGCCGCTCACTTACGAAGGCAGCTCATCGCACAACCTGGGAATCGTGCAGCGCATTACGGTTAACGACCAAAGCCAGGGTCTGAACCCGCTTTGGGTATTGCAAAACGGTGCGCCCGCATGGAGCCAGGTGCCCAATATCAATCCCTCGGTGGGCAACGGCTCCAACGTCCCCTACTACAACGGGAAAACGGCCAGCACGCCATCCGATGAACTCACTTACGCCTTCAACATCGAACGCCAGTTGACGGCCAACTCGGTGTTGGAAATCGGCTACGTGGCTACGCTCGCATCCGACATCCAGTCCAATATTCTGGCGTTTAACCAGCTCAACGTCGCGAATCTGCCGGCCAGTCTCAACCCGTTCACGGCGTCTGGCCGCACCCTGCTGAACTCGCTGGTGGGTTCTGCCGCCGCCAATGCCGCCGGAGTTACACCGCCCTGGTCGGGGTTCAACACGCTCTGGGGCACCGGGGCGACGGTGGCTCAATCCTTGCGTCCTTTCCCGCAATATTCGGCTGTCGATACTGTCAATGGCCAGGGCGACAAGATCGGCCACTCCACCTACCACGCCATGCAGGTGAAGTTCTCGCACCGGTATTCCGCGGGCCTGACCGTGCAAGCGTCCTACGTGCTTTCGAAAATACTGTCTGACGCCGACGGACAAACGAGTGGCATGCCGGAAGACCAGTACAACCGCCGGCTCGAAAAATCGATTGCCTCGTACGACCAGACGCACGTGGTGAAACTGAACTACGTGTACGAACTGCCTTTCGGCAAGGGAAGGAGGTTTCTGAGCAGCAAGAGCGTTGGGTCCGCTATCCTGGGCGGCTGGCGTTTCTCCGGAATTCAGGGCTACTCCAGCGGAACGCCCATCGGTCTGGGAACCACCGTCAGCTTCCCCATTTTCAACGGAGGAAACCGGCCTACGGTGTCTACTTACAACGGATGGGGCGGAACTTACACGGGTAGTTTCGACCCCGGGGCAGACAGCTTCTTCCAGCCGGCTTCGTGGTTTGGCACACAACCCACCACCTCGCTTGGCAGCATAACCCGGTACAACCCGAAACTGCGCTACTTCCCGGGCTACAACGAGAGTTTCTCGTTTGCCAGGAGCATCCACATCAAAGAGTCGTCGCACTTGGATTTTCGATGGGAGGCGTTCAACCTCCTGAACCGGACTCAGTTCGGCTCCTTGAGCGGTGGCACCACGCTGCAGAACGCCAACTTCGGCAACTGGCGCAGCCAGTCAAACTCAGGGCGGCGGATGCAGGTCTCGCTGAAACTGTACTGGTAGTTCTCCGGCTGGGCGCGTCTACCGATTAGAGCTATACTGGCACGCTGAGTGGGCAAGATCGACGGGCGGCGGCAGCCCTGCGGATTGAACCCGATCGAGCGGGTGTGCACAACAATCCGGGAAACGCGCTGGCGCGCATACCCGGCCGGCTGCCGGAGGCGATTGCCGAGTTTGAAGCGGCTCTGCGGATCAGGCCCGATCCCCAGTTACGGCGAATGGTGGACCGATTGCGGGCGCAGCGGCAGCAAGCTAGCCCCTTGCGTTGAACGGCATCGGGTGTATACTGCTTGCAACGGAGGGCCGGTATGGAAAACCTGCGTAACGAAACTGGCATTTTGGTGAGCATCGCGCTGCTTGTGACCGCCGCATCTTTTGGCTGTGGCAAGAGCGAACCGCCTGCAACTTCGACGGCCGCGCAACCAGCGGCTTCTTCAGCGGCCGCACCACCGGCTTCCGCGCCCGCCGCTTCTCCGGCGCCGCCCGCAGCGTCCGCGGCCTCCAGCCCGGCATCGGTCCCTGTCGATGGGGATCTGCCAGGATTAAAGGTCGCCGTGAACGAAATCAAGCGCACTTCCACTACCGTGACGCTGAAATTCACGGCCTATAACACCACCGACAACTCGTTCAGCACCCAGGGCGTCTTCGACGGGGACTCGTTCGGCCGTTACCGTCACGTGGGGGGCGTTCACTTGATCGATGCGGAGTCCAAGAAGAAATATTTCGTGGTAACCGACAGCGACGGAAACCTTCTGTGCAGCAACAATATCGCGAACATTGCGGCAAAATCGCAAATCACCCTGTGGGCCAAGTTTCCCGCGCCCCCCAACGAAGTCCGAAAGATCACCGTCGAGTTTCCGCACTTCGTTCCGATTGAGGACGTTGCCATCGTTCCGTGACGGGCCTCGGAAGAATCCAGTGACCAAGCTCTCGATCCACGCAACTGTGCTTTCGCTGCTCGTGCTTCTGCCTCTGGCCCACGCGCAAACCGCGCAGCCGTCCGACATCAAGACCAAGGTTTCGGACCTCAAGACCACGGTTTTGGATCTGGTGTTCAAGGTTGAAGACATGGGCGGAAAGGTGCAGAGCCTGGAGGTGAAAGAGACGCCCATCGAAGTGCGGATCGACTTGGCCGCAGACGTTCTGTTTGACTTCGACAAGGCCGAAATTCTGCCCAAAGCCCAGCAGACTCTCGCGCAAGCCGCCCAAATCATCCGTGAGAGGGCCAAGGGGACTGTGCGCATCGAGGGGTATACGGATGCCAAGGGATCGGATAGTTACAACCAGAAACTCTCCGAACGGCGGGCTTTGTCCGTGAAGGCCTGGTTCGCCGATAAAGAACACCTGCGCGACGTCCAGTTTGCTACTCAGGGATTCGGCGCCAGGAATCCCGTAGCACCGAATCAAAAGCCGGATGGATCGGACAACCCCGAAGGCCGCCAGAAGAACCGCCGGGTCGAGATCATCTTCCGGAAATAGAAAATCCTCCCCTCCGCCGCCTGCGCTGCTACATCCACGAGGTTTGACAGCGACCAGGGCGTTCGGGCCGGTCCTGATGTTCTGGAGGCAGATATTCATATCTGATAGTCCTTGACACCGTTCTTTTCTCAGCGTATAGTCTCCTCAGAGCTCGGGTGGCTAGGATCATAGGGGTGTGGTTTAGGAGTCCGTTCTGACCGAGGGCAAGCGGCCTTTTGCCACTCAGCCTGTAGGCTTGGGAGTTCATATTTCAGGGGTTGTACTCCGGATTCGGACGTTGCCTGCTGCTCCGATTCTCAGCGCGACGCGGTGCCAGCCCACGGTCGCCACAGTCCCTTCTCTGATTGAGAGGCGGAAAGTGCATACCCCACGTAGCGGAACCTAGGTGAAGATCCTGGGTGACCATCTGTTTGGCGGGCGCAACTTTGTTTTTGTTCAGGAGGCTGAGAATGCAGCGGGGAAAACTCTCGAAGTGTAAATTTCTGGTTTTTGCCATAAGGACGATCTTCTGCCTGCTGGCGGTGGCCGGCGCTGCGTTCGCGCAGGGCACCACCGGAGCAATCGATGTACAGGTCTTGGACAGCTCCGGATCTGCCGTGCCGGGGGCCTCGGTGACAGCCGTTAACATAGGCACTGGCGTCGAGTCCAGGGCGCAAAGTGACGAGGTAGGCCGGTGCCAGTTTCCGCTGCTGCGCGCCGGGACGTATCGCATCACCGTGAACCAGGCGGGATTCGAGAAACTGGTGCGTGACGATGTCATCGTGAACGCAACCACCACCGTTCACCTCGATTTGAGGCTGGCGGTAGGGGCTCGCACCGAGACCGTTACGGTAGAGGCGTCCACACCGCTGTTGCAGACCGACCAGGCCACCATGGGCCACGTGGTGGAGGAACGGCAGCTTACGTCGACTCCGCTGGCGACCCGCAACTTCACGCAGTTGTTGGGCACATCGGCGGGCATCGTGGGCGGCATCTTCAACGCCGATAACCCCGGCACCGGAGGCAGCAACGTCAGCGTGAACGGCGGTCGCAATGGCAGCAACGCCCTGATGGTGGATGGCGCACCCGCGGATAACGCGCTCAACCTCGCGCCCGATGGCGACGGCACGCCCAGCCTGGAGTTCCTCAGCGAATTCCGCGTCCTGAGCCATGCCTTCAGCGCCGAGTTCGGCCGGGCCTCGGGCGCCGTGGTCAACGTCACCACGCGCAGCGGCTCGAACGACTTCCACGGCAGCGCCTATGAGTTCCTCCGCAACACGGTTCTGAGCTCCCGGCCGTTCTTCAACCCCAAGAAGGGCCCCAATATCCAAAACCAGTTCGGCGGCAACGTCGGCGGCCGCATCCGGCGCAACAAGACGTTCTTCTTCGGCGGCTGGGAAAGCTCGCGGCAGCGGAATGGGAATTCCGGCAGCTCTACTTATTCGACCGTGGTGCCCACCGCGGACATGAGGGCCGGGAATTTCGGCTCCATCAACATTACCGACCCGACCACGGGGACCCTCTTCCCCAACAACGTGATTCCCAGCAGCCGCTTCTCCGCGGCGGCGGCGGGCATGCAGACTACGTTCGTCCCGCTGCCCAACTACAATTCCGGCGGCGCCACGAATTACTTCACGCAGCAGAGCGTTCCCACCAACATCGACGAATACACGGCGCGCATCGACCACCGCATCGGGGACAAGGATTCCCTGTGGGGACGCTGGTTCGACAGCTACGAACACGATACTGCTCCTTTCAGCCAGGGGCCCGGGTTCCCCGCCGTGACGCACCGCAACAAGCACGTGCTGACGGTCAACTACACCCACGTATTTGCGCCCACCCTGGTGTTGGAGACCAGCTTTGCCTGGAACCAAACCGATCAGTTCCTGATTTTCACCAACCAGGTCGACATGAAGTCCGTCGGGCTGAACCCGTTGCCGGTGACCTTGACGACCGACGGCATAGGCCTGATGACGATCAACAACTACCTGAGCTTCGGCAACCAGCAGCGCTGGACGGACCACGTCAAGACGGGCGTCCTGCGAGGCGACTTCAACTACACCAAAGGCAGGCACACCTTGAAGTTCGGCTGGGAAATCCGGCCGGACCTGTATGACGATGCCAACACCCTGAACAGCCGCGGAGGCTTCACCTTTACGGGCACGGCCACGGGCAACGCTTATGCCGATTTTCTGACCGGCTTTACGCGGACCAAGGTCTTCGGCGCGGGTCCCGGACGCGTGCTGGATCGCGATTGGGCCAGCGGCTTCTACGTCACCGACGAATGGAGAGCGAGTTCCCGCGTCACCGTGACCCTGGGCGCCCGCTGGGAGCCCTTCTGGCAACCGGCAGCCTACAACTTCAACCGGACTAACTGGTGGCCCGACAAGTACACCGGCATGGGCTCGCTGGAGGCCTCCGGGATCGTTCAGGGCGGCGTTAACGGCATCCCGCCGGCGACAGTCTACAACGACATGAACAACGTCATGCCGCGGGTCGGGATTGCCTGGCGCGTTACCGACAAGTGGGTCATCCGCGCCGGCGGCGGACAGTTCTTCGACCAGCGGACCGGGCAGATCGCGCAGCAGGCCTTCCAGAATCCCCCGGGCTACACCAACGTGAATATCGACTGTGGGGTGGCGGGGTCCAGTTGCAACCTCAAGACGCCCGACAACTTCACCTTTGTCGACCCCGGCTACAGCCCCAGCACGATTCCTTTCCCGACGTTTGCCACCCAAGGGCTGACCTACGCCGCCCTGGAGCCGAATACCAAGACGGACAACTCGTGGCAGTGGAACTTCACGGTGCAGCGGCAGTTGCCGGGCGACACCCTGATCGAAGCTGCCTATGTCGGCAGCAAGGGCACTCACCTGATGGGTAACCACGTCTCGAATCCCTCCATCCCGGTGGGCTTCAACCCAGAGAATCCGCAACCCGGAACGCTGGTGCCGGAGTACCCGGGTTTCGGAGCCAACTCGATCACGGGGCAAGGCGCCGATTCACACTATGAGGCCTTCCAGTTGACGGTGAAGAAGCGCGTGGCATCGGGAACGGTGCAGGCAGCCTATACGAACTCCAAGTCCATCAGCAACGGCGGCGACAGTTCGACCCGGTTCTACACCAGCATGGGGCTGGCCCCGTGGTGGGATTGGAGCCGCGCCCGCGGGCTCTCGGCCTTCGACCGTCCGCAGCGGCTCTCGGTTATGTTCAGCCAGGACCTGCCGAAACCGTTCAAGTCCGGACCCGGCAAATGGGTCTTGAACAACTGGTCGTTCAGCGGCTTGGCCATCATTCAGTCGGGCACACCGCTGACCGTCACCAACGCCACCAGCGGCCAGGGGTTGGGCGGATCAGCGACCAGTTCGACGGCGGCGCTATTCTCCAACGTGGTGTCCGGCGTGCAACTGATTAACTCCGGCTCAGTCAACTCGAAGCTGAACAACTACATCGACAAGGCGGCCTGGAGCAAGGCGCCATCGGGCACGGTGGGCAATTCGGGAGTCGGCATGTTCCGCGGTCCCGGCCAGGCCGACCTGGACTTTTCCATTTTCAAGAGCTTCCCGATTCGCGAGCGGAAGAAGGTGGAATTCCGGACGGAGATCTTCAACATCCTGAACCATCCGAACTTTTCGAACCCAAGCACCAGCATGGATTCGGCCAGCTTTGGCCAGATCAGCGGCACGACCGTCAACGGACGCATCATTCAGTTCGCGCTGAAGTTGGCGTTCTAGCAGCTACTCCACAAGCGGTCCGGTTACCCGGCTCAACGCGGCGTAACCGGCCCAGTTGTCAAATTGACCGCAATCATCTAAGGAGAACAAGTGAATGAGTGGTGAACTAGATCGCAGGAATTTCTTAAGCCTTTCAGCCGCCGGCCTTGCCCTGTCCGGAAGCGGCTTCGCGGCACAGACTTCTTCCACGAAGCCGGTGCGGTTGGGCTTTGTCGGGGTGGGCAATCGCGGGTCCTACCACCTGGATTGCGCCCTGGGCATCGAGGGAATCGAGGTAGTCGCGCTCTGCGATATCGACGACAAAGCCCTCTACCGCGGCAAACGCTGGGTGGAGGAGGCAGGCCATCCCTCCCCGCACCTCTACGGCGACAGCCGGACTGCCTACGTGCAGTTGTGCGAGAAGGAAACCCTGGATTGCATTATTTGCTGCACCCCCTGGCAGTATCACGCCGCCGTCTGCGTGGCGGCCATGAAGAACAACAAGAACGCCGTCAGCGAAGTCCCCATCGTCATCAAGCTGGAGGAAGCCTGGGAGATCGTGGAGACCCACGAGACGACCAAAAAGTGGGCCACCATGGGGTTGGAGGGCTACGGCAATCTCACCCTGATGAACATGATTCGCAAAGGTCTCATGGGCGACGTGATCCATGCCGAGGGCGGCTACGTTCACGACCTCAGGATGGTGCAGCACAGCCCCACCGAGGAACCGTGGCGCCTGGAGCACTCGGCCACGCGCAACGGCAATCTCTACCCGGATCATCCCATGGCCAGCATCATGCGTCTGCTGGACATCAACCATGGAGACCGGTTCGATTCGCTGGTATCGATGAGCACGAAGTCCGTCATGCTGGCCCGCTATGCGGCGCTCAAGTACGGCGAGGACACCCCGTTTGCCCAAAGGAAGTTCGCCCAGGGCGACGTGAACGTGACCTTGCTCCACACGGCCGGCGGGAAGATGTGCACCCTGAATTTCGATACCGATACGCCGCACCCGCGCGAGTTTTTCCGGTTGCAGTGCACCAAGGGTGTATTCATGTCGGGAGCCAGCCTTTCTCCCCGGGGCGCGACACAGGGTGCGCCGGCCGCCCGGCGGGGACAGGCCGCGCCTCCGGCCGATACGCAGGCTGCGGTGCCGGCCGCCCGGGCGGCGGGGGGATTCGGATCGAGAGGCGGTTTGATCTACATCGACGGCCGAAGCCCGGTCGACGATCAGTGGGAATCGGCGGAAGCCTATTTCCAGGAATACCAGCATCCCTACCTGAAGTCCTACGTACCCAAGCCAAGGAAGGCGGCCTTGCGGGGACACGGCGGCGGCGCCACGGTGACGCCGGTGAACTGGGAACGGCTGGTCGCGGCGCTCCGTGCCGGAAGGATGCCGGACTACGATGTTTATGATTCCGTAACCAGCAGCGTGATCTCGCCGCTGACCGAGAAATCGGTTGCCGGCGGCAGCGCCCCCGTGGAGTTCCCCGACTTCACGAAGGGCAAGTGGAAGACAGCTAGGCTGTTTGACGTCGAATAAGGGCAGCCGTGGGCAGACGGTGCGCCGGGATAGACCGGCATGCAATCCGGTATAAGCCGGCATGCAATAAGAAATGAAAGAGTCCGACAGGAAAGGAGCAGCGAATCCATCCTGACCCCGGGTCTTGCGTTGCGCATCGTGAGGTGTGCCCCGAAGCGTAGAAAGGGGCAGCGACGCGTTAGAGAACCACGAACTGAGGTCGCCGACACTGTGGTCTGAAGGGGAAGGCAACGCGCCGTCGCGGCGTCACATCGCGAGCCCGGCGGTGGCACGCCGCGAAATTGCATCGAGAACCGGGAGACTTCATTGTCCACTGCGCACGTAAGCGACAGTCCGGCCGGAGAAGGCGAAAGCCGCACGTCCGGCACGCACGGCGGGTGGATCGGATGGTGCCATAATACCGATGAAGCCGTCGAACCAAGGAACGGGTCAACCACCTGTGAGAGCGGAGACAGGTGGAGGAAGGGCGCCAACCAAGGAGAACGTCCAGCAGGCACGCGCGGTTCCGGCACAGTACGGACCAGCCACGTCACAGGGCCCGAAGGGCGTGCGGAAAGCGACAAGCGCTTTGCCGTTACTCATCCAAGATAAGAGCCGTATGCGTCAACCGCGCTCGTACGGATCCGTGCGGGGGGGTGCGAGGCAACTCGCATCCCTACCGCGATCAGCGGGTTTGTCGTCTGCCCTGAAATTCGGGCAGACTGCGGAAAACGCCGGTCTGCCCCACCCTTCCTTCTCCTACCCTCGTTGCCCCGCGCCCGTTTGATTTGAAAACCGGGCGCATTGTCGGCGTGATACCGAATAACAAGCCGGACGGATCGGACAACCCCGAAGGCCGCCAGAAGAACCGCCGGGTCGAGATCATCTTCCGGAAATAGAAAATCGACGAACGGCGAAGTGGCCTTGCGGCGCGGGCGGACAAAAAAGGATTTGACATTCCCGCTCGCCGCCCTCTACAATCGCATCCATGCAGTCCCCCTGTGTGGGACGCTCGCGGGGAGTGGGCACGAATTCCGGGGTTCCTCGATCGAGCCACGAGACCACAATCCAGATAGCACACGCACGTTAGGATTTCCGTGTCGCCGATTCTTTTGCGCGACCTGCACGAGGGGACATTTTAGGGGGCACTATGAACGCAAAACGTGAAGTTCGGTACGCTTTATTCCTGGCACTCTTGTGCCTGGCGGCAGGTCCTGGCTTTTCACAGACGGCTGCGACCGGCGCGGTCCTCGGTGTGGTAACCGATCCTTCGGGCGGCGTGGTCGCCGGAGCCGACGTGGAGCTGCTGAATTCGTCCACAGGGGTAAAGTCGTCGGTAACCACGGGGGCCCAGGGCCAGTATGCCTTTCCGGGAGTCAACCCCGGCACGTACACGATTTCGGCAAGCACCAAAGGGTTCCGCACTTCCACCGTCAACAATGTGGACGTCCAGGTGAACACCACCGCCACCATCAACATCAAGCTGACTTTGGGAGAGACCAGCGCGACTGTTTCGGTGACCGCCTCGGAATCTCAAGTCGAGCTGCAAACCGTGGACTCCACACTCGGCGAGGTCCTCGCCACACCGCTGCTCAGTCTCCCCACACGGCTGCGCCAGGCGCAGGAGCTCCTGTTACTGCAGCCCGGCACGACGCCCCAGACCGGCAGCGATAACGGCGGATCCATCGCGGGCGCCTTGAACGATCAGACGACGTTCACGCTCGACGGAATCGATATCACCGATAACTCCACCAATTCGACCATCAACAGCGACCAGGGCGCCAGGCCCGTTCTGATGTTTTCCGTGGAAGCCACGGACGAATTTCGCGTGGCGGTGGCCAACGCCAACTCCACCTTCAACCGTGGTTCAGGAGGCCAGGTGAGCCTGGTCCAGAGAAGCGGCACCAACCAGGCTCACGGATCGCTGTTCTGGTATACGCAGAACAGCGACTTGAATGCCAACAGTTGGGACAACAACCGCTTGAATATCGCCAAACCGCATGTGGAGGACAATCGCTACGGCGGCCGCATCGGCGGGCCGATTATTCGAGATAAGACGTTCTTCTTCGTCGAGTACGAGGCGCGGCGCTATCCGGAGACCTTCCCGCTGAGCGTAACGGTACCCACGGCCACGCTGCGGCAGGGCATCTTGCAGTATAGGGACGCCTCCGGGAATACCGTCGCCTACAATCTCGCCACTTCCAATTTGTGCGGCACGACAGGCAACCAGGCGTGCGACCCGCGCGGACTTGGAATCAGCCCGACGATGCAGGCCATGATGGCGCTGGACCCGGTGGGAAACAACCCGAGTGCCGGGGACGGTCTGAATACCATCGGCTTCAACGGCAATGCCAAGTCTCCACTGACCGACGATTTTGTCACCCTACGTCTGGACCATAACTTTAACTCCAAGTGGCGGGCCAATGGAAGCTTCAGTTATTCGCGCGATCTTGCCTACAACTCGTCGCCGCTGGTGGAGGATATCCGGAATCCGAGCAACATATTGAACGAAGATAAGACGCCCGCGTGGACTAACGCCTTCATCCTCGGCTTGACCGGCCAGCTTTCCAACACTCTCGTGAATACCGTCCGGTTTGGCGATGTCCGCAATCGCAACGGCGGCCTTCGCCCCCAGTTGTCCGCCATTGCCGGCGAGTTGGCGCTTCCCGGCACGAGCGATGGCAGCGCGGGCTACGTAGCGGTGAGTCCCAACACCTTCACTCCGCCGATCAGCATGAGCAACAGCGTTCGTACCCAGTACAACAACAATGTCAACCTTCAGCTCTCCAACGATCTGAGCTGGACCAAAGGCAAGCACCTCATCCAGGCGGGCGGAAACCTGCAGCGGCTGCCGCAATTTCACATTCACACCGGCAAGGTCGGCGGCTCGGTGAACTCGTTGAACGCCACCGAGACGGCCGATTCGTCCTTTCTGGTGGTCCCCGCGGCCGACCGGCCGCCCACTTGCTCCGGCAGCCTGGCGACCAACTGTCTGCCCTCCTCGGTGACTTCCTCCTGGGACTCTCTCTATACCACCGTGTTGGGACTGATGAATGACGACAACACCTTCCTGGTGCGCAATGGCCAGTTGCAGGCGCAACCCTTCGGAACCCCGCTCTACATGAATGCCCTCTCCTACTTCGCCTCTTTCTATGGCCAGGACACGTGGCGAATCCGCCCTTCCTTGACCCTGACGTACGGTCTCTCGTACAGTTTTCAAACGCCCTACAACTTCTCCAATCAGGAAGAAGCTCTGTTAGTCAATGCTTCCGCAGGCAACCAGATCCTCTCGCCCCTGGCGTACCTGCAAGCCAAGACCGCCGCGGCGGAACAAGGACAGATCTACAATCCGACCCTCGGCTTCGTGCCCGTCGCCCAATCGGGGCGCTCCAGCGCCTACAATACCGACTTCGGAAATGTGGCGCCGCGAGTGGCTTTGGCGTGGAATCCGTCGTTTGAGGGCGGCATCCTCGGAAAGGTGCTCGGAAAGCAGAAAACCGTGATCCGCGGCGGTTTTGGGATGTACTACAGCCGGCTCAGCACCGAAGACAGCGTGGTTACACCCGGTCTAACAGCCGGCTTTAGCTCCTCGATCACCACCGGGCTGACCACTTGCGCCGCTTCGGGCACTCCGGGCGCCGGCTGCAATGCAACTGCCACGTCCAACCCGGCGCAGAGCGCGTTCCGGATCGGTCAGGATGGCAACATCCCGATTCCCACGTTCCCCGCAACCATCGGCAGCCCGTATATCCCCGCCGGCAATTACAGCGAGCTCATATCGTTCGGCATCGACCCCTACATCAAGAACCCACGGATCTATGTCGGCGATTTGACCATCCAGCGGAATTTGGGTCACGGCATGTTTCTGGAAGCCGCCTGGAACGGCAGATATGGCCGAAGGTTGTTCTCCAACGCGGGACTCGGCGCGAGTCCCTATATGTTTAAAGACAGCGCCTCCGGGCAGACATTTGCCCAGGCTTATGACACCGTCGCCAACCAATTGCGAGCTGGGCAGACTGTGACGGCCCAGCCCTGGTTTGAGAATCAATTGCCTAAGGCCGGTTCGCTGAATGGCTTCGCCTCGACGACGGCGCTTCTCGCCAGCCGCGAAGCCACTTTCTTTACCACTGGCACGGTGGCCAACCTGTTCGACAGCACCAGCTCCAGCCAGCCTGGTCTGAATTCTCTCCGCTCGCAACTAGGGTTGCAGCCGTATGATGAGACGTCGGTCAATGAATTGCTGGAGGTCGTCAACGAGGGCTGGTCGAACTACAACTCGCTGTTGCTCACACTGCGGCACACCGGCACCAAGTTCACATTTGACGTGAACTATACCTTCTCCAAATCCCTCGATACCGATCAGGGCGTGCAAAACGACTCGTCCACGCTCGCCAATCCGCTGGTGCCGGGCGTGGACTACGGTCCTTCGAAGTTTGATCACAAGCAAATCTTCAACGCGCTTTTTGTCTACAATCTGCCCACCAAGTACCGCGTATTGCCATCGGCCTTGAACTACATTGTGGGTGGATGGCATGTCTCGGGAATTTTCACGGCCCTGAGCGGTGCGCCCATCTACGTCACCGAAGGCAGCCAGGTCTGGGGCGGGGGCCAACGCTCGGTGTTCAGCTCCACGGCGGTCCCCTTAGTGCCGGTTTCTACGCTCGCGACCGGCCTGCACTCGAATGTGGCCGGCTCGGGCGGAGTCGGCACCAATGGCAACCCCGGGACGGGTGGCACTGGACTCAATCTCTTCTCCAACCCCCAGGCCGTCTACAACGACTTCGGCTATGTCCAGCTCAGTTCCGGTATCGATGGATACGGTCATCCCATGCGCGGCCTCGGCTTCTGGAATCTGGACAGCTCGCTGGGGAAACGGGTCACGTTCGCGGAACACAGAGCCCTCGATTTTACCTTTGACTTCTACAACATGTTCAATCATCCAAACTTCAGCAATGGCAGCATGTCGCTGACCGGCAGTCCGGTGGGCTTCGGAGTCATCTCCAGCACAGCGGTGCCTGCCAACCGCCAGTCCAGCAGCCGCTGGATCATGGTCGGAGCGCGGCTTGAGTTTTAGTAGAATAACCGCCATGACGAAATCTCTTCAAACTATTCTGAGCGCGGCCATCCTGTTGCCATCGCTGGCCGTCGCGCAGGACCGTCCCATCGCCCTCAAGGTAGCCACGGCCTACGACGGAAAGGGCAAGACGCTCCACAATACGACCATCGTCGTCGAGGGCTCCAAAATCCTGCGCATCGGCGGCTCCGTGCCCGCCAACGCCATCGTGTATGACCTCACGGCTCTGACCGTCTCGCCCGGCTGGATCGACACCCATACCCACATCGGCTACCACTTCGGTCCCGACGGGCGCAACGGCGGCCGGGGCGAGCCCCCTGCCCAGTCGACTTTGCGCGCCGTGGATAACGCCATCCTCACGCTCAACGCCGGCTTCACCACCATTCAGAGTCCCGGACAAATGACGGACAAGGACTTGCGCGACGCCGTCGCGCGCGGCATCATCCCCGGTCCGCGAATCCTCACGTCGCTGCAGCCGTTGATGGAGAACAGCGGGCCGCCCGAGAAACTCCGCGAGCTGGTTCGCCAGCGAAAAGAGCAGGGGGCCGATTTCATCAAGATCTTTGCGTCGAAAAGCATCCGCGAAGGCGGCGCCCAGACCATGACCGACGAGCAGCTTCAGGCGGCCTGCGGCGAGGCCAAGGCGCTGGGGCTGCGCACCATGGTGCACGCGCATTCCGCCGAATCGGCCAAGGCGTCCACCCTGGCGGGCTGCACTTCCGTCGAGCACGGCGCCTACGTCACCGACGAGGTATTCAGCCTTATGGCCGAACGCGGCACCTACTACGACCCCAACATCGGGCTGGTCCTCCAGAACTACCTCGAAAACAAGCCCAAATTCCTGGGCAGCGGCAATTATACCGAGGAAGGCTTTGCCTTCATGGAGAAGGGCCTCGCCATCACCCTCGCCACCTTCAAGAAAGCCCTCACTCACAAGAACCTGAAGATCGTCTACGGCACCGACGCGGTCGCCGGCGCGCATGGGCGGAATTACGAGGAGTTCATTGTCCGGGTGCGCGATGGCGGCCAGGATCCCATGGCCGCGTTGGAATCCGCCACCTCCATTTCCGCCGAGTCGATGAACATGGCGGACCAGATCGGCTCCCTCGCTCCCGGCATGCAGGCGGACATCGTGGGCTTCGATGGAAACCCGTTGCAGGACGTCACCGCGGCCCGCCGCGCGGTGTTTGTCCTGAAGGGCGGCAAGGTTTACGAGAACCGGCAGCCCGGCCACTAACCAGGCAAACAGTCAACATGAGCCTCCGGCCCGTCTTCGCGACACTGCTGCTCGCTTGCGCGCCGGTGTTCGCTCAGGAGCACCCGATTCTCCTGAAGGCCGGCACGTTGCTCGACGGCAAGGGCGGCGTTCAACGCAATACCGGCATCGTCGTCGAGGGTTCCAAGATCCTGAAAATCGATCCCTCCGCACGCGGGGCCACATACGATTTGACCGGCCTGACAGTGATGCCTGGGCTGATCGATACCCACGTCCACATCGCCTCGCACTTCGGTCCCGACGGCAAGTTGGCCACGCGCGAGGATTCGCCGGCCTCCGCCATGGGCTACGCGATGGAAAACGCGTATGCCGATCTGATGGCCGGAGTCACCACCCTGCAAAGTGTCGGCAGCCCGATCGATCGGGAGGTCCGCGAAGCTATCAACCGCGGCGTGCTCCCCGGCCCGCGGCTGCTGACCTCATTGAGGCAGATTTCCGACACCAGGCTGACTCCCGACCAGATTCGCGCGATGATTCGCCAATTGAAGGCCGACGGCGCCGATCTGATCAAGATCTTCGCCTCGAAAAACTTCCGCGACGGCGGCGCCCAGACGCTCAGCGACGAACAGATCGTGGCCGCCTGCGGCGAAGCTAACGCGCAGCACCTCCGAACCCTGGTCCACGTTTACAGTTCGGCCGCCATCATGACCGTTTCCAAAGCCGGATGCACTTCAGTCGAACACGGCACGCTGATCAGCGATGAAGCGCTTCAGTTTCTGGCCGCTCACGGAACGTTTTTCGATCCGAATATCGGCGTTGTCGCCCAAAACTACGTCCTCAACAAAGCCCGGTTCATCGGCGTCTCCGGGTTCACCGAAGAGAGCCTGAAGGGAACCGAAACCAGGCTTATTCCGGCCAGTCTCGAGATGTTCAAGCGGGCGCTGGCTACCAAGGGCCTGAAGATCGTGTTCGGAACCGATGCCGTCGCCGGCGCGCACGGCCGAAACGTGGAAGAATTGATCTATCGCGTGGAAAAGGGAGGCCAGGAACCGCGGGCGGCTATCGTTTCCGGCACGTCGCTTGCGGCCGAGTCGATGAGCATGAGCGACAGAATTGGCTCGCTCGCGCCCGGAATGGAAGCCGATATCATCGCGCTCCAGGGCAATCCCCTGGAAGACATCACCGCCCTCCGCCGCGTCGTTTTTGTGATGAAATCGGGAAGGGTTTACAAGGCGCCTTCGGCCGCCGATGTCGCCAAACCGAAAAAATAGCCGCCCCAACCGCCTGGTGCCCGGAGGTTCTTCATGAGAGACCAACGCCTGCGTATCTTCCTCGCTGCCCTCGCATTCCTGCTGGCCCTGACCGCCTGGCTCGCGCCGCGCGGCCACGCTCAATCCAGCCCCGACCTCTCCGCGCTCCTGGCTGGCTACCAGTGGCGATCCATCGGCCCCGCGTCGGCCGGCGGCCGCGTCACCGACATCCAGGCCGTCGATAGCGATTTCCGTTACGCCATTGTGGCCGCGGCCTCCGGCGGCGTCTGGAAGACGGTCAACGCCGGGACCACCTGGACCCCCATCTTCGATCGCTACGGCGCGTCCTCCATCGGCGCAGTCGCCATCTTCCAGGGGAATCCGCGCATCCTGTGGGTCGGCACTGGCGAGGCCAACAACCGCAATAGCGTGGCCTGGGGCGACGGGATCTACAAATCCATCGACGGCGGCCAGACATTTCAGAACGCCGGCCTCAAGAACACCTTTCAGATTGCCCGGGTAGTGACCCATCCGACCGACCCGGACATCGCTTACGCCGCTGCCATCGGAAATCTTTGGGGCTACACCGGCGACCGCGGCCTCTTCAAAACCGTGGACGGCGGCCGGACCTGGCAGAAGCTCACCGCCGGCGTGCCCGACGACGGCAAGACCGGCGCCACCGATCTCGTCATGGATCCCGGCAATCCCCAAGTGCTCTTCGCCGCCTTCTATCAGCGCCTGCGGCAACCTTGGCGCTTTGACAGCGGCGGGCCGGGCGGCGGCATCTTCAAATCCACCGATGGCGGCAAGACTTGGAAGAAGCTCACCAACGGCCTGCCGGAGGGCGATACCGGCCGTATTGGCCTGGACATCTACCGTAAGAATCCCGAGATTGTCGTGGCCATCGTCGAGCATGGCTTCCAGTGCGGCGGCGGCCGTGGAGCCCCGCCCCCTGGCCCCGACTGCGCCACCATGACGAAGCTGGGCACCGGAGTGTACCGGTCCGAAGACGGCGGCGACACCTGGAAGTATCTCAATCGTTATAACAACCGCCCGTTCTATTACAGCCAGATCCGCATCAATCCGTCGGACGATCAACTCGTCTACGTCCTGGCCACCAGCTTCATGTGGTCGCGAGACGGCGGCAAGACATTAACCGCGGCGCAGGCGCCCTTCGGTCCGAACTACGATCACCACGCCATGTGGATCGATCCTACTAACAAGGACCGCTTCTACCTCGGCAAAGACAAGGGACTGACTCTGACGCACGACCACGGCGCGTCTTTCATCTTCTTCGACAACCTGCCCATCGCCCAGTTTTACAAAGTCGCGACCGACATGCGCGACCCCTACGCTATTTACGGCGGTTTGCAGGACAACGGCTCCATCGGGACCATGGGCTTTACGCGGGACATACTCGGTATCCGCAACGACGCGTCCTGGAAGATGCACTGGGACGACGGCCAGTACGTGGCGGTCGATCCCACCGACTGGCGCACGGTCTACTCGGAGGGCACACAAGGCACGTTCCGTGTCGTCGATCCCATCGGCCACACCGACACGCCGCGCCGCCCCACCCCGCGCAATATCGTTAACTTCCAGCAAGCCACCGGGAAGGACCCGGCGGCAGCCGACGCCGCGCAGTCGCTCCGGTTCAACTGGACCTCGCCGTTCATCATCTCGCCGCACGATCCCAAGGTGGTCTACTACGGCACCAACTACCTGCTCCAGACGTCGGACAAGGGCCTGACGTGGCGGATCGTGAGTCCCGATCTTTCGAAGAACGACCCGAACAAGAACAGCAAAGGCACCGGCGGATTGACTCCCGATGCGACCGGCGCGGAGAGCTTCGGAACCCTCTATTCAGTCTCCGAATCGCCCATCTCGAAGGGTGTCATCTGGGCCGGTACCGACGACGGTGACCTTTGGCTGACGCGCGATGGCGGCGGCACTTGGACCGAAGTCGATTCCACCATTCCCGCGGTACCCAAGGGTCTCTGGGTGAGCCGTGTCCTGGCCTCGGCTGCCGACGCCAACACCGCGTATGTCTCCTTCGATGGCCATCGCAGCGATAATCGCGCCGCGTGGCTCTTCCGCACTTCGGACGGCGGCAAGACCTGGACCAACCTGTCCGTGGGCCTCGCGCCCGATCAGCCGGTGTACGTGGTCGAGGAAGACTCCCGCAATCCCGACTTACTGTTCGCTGGCACAGAGTTCGGACTGCAGGTGTCGTTCGATCGTGGCCGCACCTGGCGGTCCATGATGAACGGTCTGCCCACCGTCGCGGTCTATGACATCGTCATCCATCCGCGCGATCGCGATGTCATCCTGGCCACCCACGGCCGCGGCATCTATGTCCTCGACGACATCACCGCGCTCGAAGAATGGCGCCCGGCCTTCTCCGCCAAGCCAGTGCATCTCTTCACCCAGCGGCAGGCCACCATGTGGGTCGACATGAGCCGCAGCGGGCAACTCGGCGACAACACCTATGCCGGGCAGAATCCGCCATACGTTCAGCCGGTCAATTTCCAGCAGCGCGACCGCACCCACCTGGTCAACACGCCTTTGATCACTTTCTACCTCGGTCCGAGTGCGGCCGGCAACGCGACCCTGGAAATCACCAGCCCCGACGGGCGCACGCGCTCGCTGCCCATCCCCGCCAAACCGGGGATTACGCGCTACGCCTGGGACGGCCGTATGGAAGCCCTAGCCGGCGGCGGCCGTCGAGGAGGAGGCGGCCGCGCCGCCCCTGCGCCTGCTCCGTCCGGCGAGGAGGGAGCCGCGCCCGTCTTCGGCGGCGGCCGCGGTGCACCACCGCCGCATCTCGCCCCCGGCGCTTATTCTCTCAAGCTGACGCTGGGCAGTGACGTCGCCACAGGCACGTTGATGGTGCGAGAAGACCCCTTTTTGGGGAAAACCACTCCCTGACGGTCGTGGCTCCGATCAGAGCCCCGACCGTGAGGGAGGGTTTCGGTCGAAGATCGCACGCCCGCGCAGATCTTACACAGATATTACAAAAGGTCCGGCCGATCGCTGTTACAATTTTATTGGCATTTCATATTTTCGGCACTCAAACTCGTAAAATGCAAACCCACCCCAAAGGCGCGCAAGCCCGTATACTGCTCAGCTCGGTCTTCGGTCCGTATGCCCAGGACGACGAATTCGGCAGCCGCAAAATCAACCCCATGGAGCTGTACCACAACCAGGTGACCCGCGAGCAGGGCCCGTTTTCCCTGCGCATGTTCCACCGGTCGTGGGGCATTTTGATGATCCAACAGAATGTCTCGGCCCCCACCACGGTCCTGGATTTCCCCACCCGCCAGGCTTTCGAATCCGAATTGCTCGCCAACGATTACGATATCGTCGGCATCTCCTCCATCATCGTCAACATCGGCAAGGTGCGCGAGATGTGCCGCGTGGTCCGGCGCCTGTCGCCCAAGTCCGTCATCGTGGTGGGCGGTCACGTAGCCGCTATTCCGGGCCTCGAAGCCCTCATCGACGCCGACCACATCGTGCGCGGCGATGGCATCTCCTGGATGCGCCGCTACCTCGGTGAGGATGAAACCGCGCCCATCCGCCATCCCCAGATAGTCTCGGGCTTCGACGGCCGCACACTGGGACTCAAGCTTCCCCAGCGCAAGGGGAGCACCGCCGCCACCATAATCCCTTCGGTGGGGTGCCCCATGGGCTGCAACTTCTGCACCACCTCGGCGTTCTTCGGCGGGAAGGGCAAGTTCCTCAACTTCTACGACAGCGGCGACGAACTGTTTGGCGTCATGGCGGAAATGGAAGAGAAGATGAGCACGCGCTCGTTCTTCATGATGGACGAGAATTTCCTGCTCCATAAACGCCGCGCCATGCAACTGCTCGACCGCATGAAGGCCGCCAACAAGGCGTGGGCGCTGTATGTCTTTTCTTCCGCCAATGCCATCTCCCAATATTCCATGCGGGAACTGGTGGAGCTGGGGGTTTCGTGGATCTGGATGGGGCTGGAATCGCCGCGCTCCGCCTACGCCAAGCTCAAGGGCGCGGACACCCGGAAGCTGACCGCGGAACTGCGCCAGCATGGCATCAAGCTGCTGGGCTCTACCATCGTCGGGCTGGAGCACCACACCCCCGAGAACATTCACGACGAGATCGAGCATGCCGTGGCCCACGATACCGACTTCCACCAGTTCATGCTCTACACACCCGTGCCCGGCACGCCGCTGTTCCTCCAGATGACCGAGCAGGGCCGCATGCTCGAAGGCATCGATCTGGCCGACATTCACGGGCAGGACCAGTTCAACTTCCAGCACGCGGCCATCTCGCGCGAGGACTCCAAGCGGTTTCTGGACTGGGCCTTCCGGCGCGACTTCGAGCGCAACGGCCCCAGCATCTACCGCATCTGCCGCACCACCTTCGACGGTTGGCTGCGCTACAAGAACGATCCCGATCTCCGGGTGCGCGCCCGCTTCGCATGGGAAGCGCGCGCCCTGCGGGATGGTTACGCCGCGGCCCTGTGGGCCATGGAGAAACACCTGCGCCAGACTAACCAGGCGGTCAGCGCCAAAATCCGGGCGCTGCGGCAGGACGTGGGCCGCGAGTTCGGCCTGGTCAGCCGCCTGGTGAGCCGCGCGCTGGGGCCCGTCCTGCTGTGGTCCGCGCGGCGCGAGGAGCGGCGGCTGGCGGCGGGCCAGACCTACGAGCCCCGCACCATTGTCGAGCGCCGCAACTGGACGGTGGGGCAGGCGCTTTCGCCTGCCAACCCCGGCTTTCAGCTCACCGCGCCCGCAGAGCTTCGATCTCCCGCACGATGAAATCGATCTGCGCCCGCACGATCTTTTCGCCCTTCTCGCGCGTCGCCAGCGTCGCGTCGCCGAAAATTCCACTGGGCGAATAGTTCGGCGCTTTCGGATCGCGCCACTGGAACGGGCTCCCGCTGGGAAAGTCCTTCTGCGCTTTGCTCATGTCCACCGATTCGGGCGCGATGTAAAGCATCATCGAGGTCTCGATCTCGTCCGCGTGCGTGCCCTTCGGCTGCTGCTCGACCTGCTTCTCCACCTCGGCGGACGCGTGCAGGATGTCGGTGAAGCGCATGGCGATCCCCTCGCGCGCCAGTTGTTCCGCCGCCGCCGTGAGCGGGCGAATGGTAGACACCCCGGTGTTGAGAACGTAAAACTTGCGCGGCCCGAAATGAGCCAGCCCGTGGCAGATGTCGACGATCAGGTCCCGCGCCGTCTCCAGCCGCAGGGACGTGGCTCCCGGGTACTCGACGAAGGCCGGATAGAAAGAGTAGTTGACGGTGGGCGCCGTCACCACGGTGGTCCGCGCCGTGACTTCTTTCGCCAGGTATTCCGCCATGAAGAAGTCGTTGCCCAACTTCAGGTGCGGCCCGTGTTCCTTGGAGGCCGCCCCCAGCGGAATCATGACGATCGTTTGCGGGGTCAGGACGCCCGCAGCTTCTTTCCAGGACAGGCTCTCGAGACGCACGGAGCGATTCTGGGCGGCCAGCGGAGCGGCCCCCTCCGCGAGAAATGCCGCGAGGAATACCAGGAGTCGGACGCGCAACAGCATAGGCGATAGTATACTGGCTCCCAGTGGTCGGCACGACAGTATTGCATTATAGGGTGATCCGCAGGATCGGTGGCGGCGGCATGGGCGAGCTCTTCGAAGCCGAAGATATCCGCCTGGGCCGGCGCGTGGCGCTGAAATTCCTGCCCGGCAGTTTCGCCGGCGACCCGCTGGCGCTGGAGCGTTTCCAGCGCGAGGCTCGCGCCGCATCCGCGTTGAGCCACCCCGGCATCTGCACCATCTTCGACATCGGCGAATGGGAGGGCCGTCCCTTTCTGGCCCTCGAGCTGCTCGAAGGCTCGACCCTCCACCAGCGAATCGCGCGTCAGCCCGTGCCCTTCGACGATCTGCTCGACTGGGCCATTCAGATCGGCAGCGCCCTGGCTGCGGCCCACGCCAAGGGCATCGTGCATCGCGATATCAAGCCGGCCAACATCTTCATCACCACCCAAGGCCAGCCCAAGATCCTGGATTTCGGACTCGCCAAGCAGGTGAGCCCCCGCCCCGCGGACATCGCTGAAGCTCCGACGGTGGCGATGGAGGGCGAACTCACCAGCCCCGGGTCGGCGGTGGGCACCGCGAGCTACATGTCTCCCGAACAGGCGCGCGGACAGGAAGTGGACGCTCGCACCGACCTCTTCTCGTTCGGCGTGGTCTTGTACGAGATGGCGACCGGGCGCCTGCCCTTTCCAGGCGACACCATCGCGGTGGTGTTCGACGGCATCCTGAACCGAGTCCCCGAACCGCCCACGCGAGTGAATCCGGCCCTACCGCCGGAGTTCGACGCGCTGGTGCGTAAAGCGATCGAGAAGGATCGCGAGGTTCGCTATCAGTCGGCTGCCGACCTGGTGGCGGATCTGAAGCGCCTGCGCCGCGACACGGGACGCGTCTCGGCCACGCAGTCCGTGGCCGCCGCGAGTTCGACCCGGCGCCCTGGTTGGATCTGGGCGGTGGGCGCGGCGCTGTTGGCGGCCGCGGCGATTGCCGGCTTCACCTTCTTCCGCTCGCCGAAAAAGCCGGCTGCCATCGGTCTCGAGTGGCATCAGATCACTAACTTCACCGATGCCGCCACCGCGCCCGCGCTCTCGCCGGATGGACGCATGCTGGCTTTCACGCGCGGCGATAACTGGTTCTTCGGGCGCAACGAGGTCTACGTGAAGATGCTACCGGACGGGCAACCCGTGCAGCTCACCCACGATGGGCGGCCCAAGATTTATCCTTCTTTCTCACCCGATCTACACTCTCGCCGGATCGTCGGGCTGGGACACCTGGGTGGTCCCGGTGCTGGCGGGGGGCGAACCGCGTGTGCTGCTACCTAACGCGGAGGGATTGAACTGGATTGACAGCCAGCACGTCCTGTTCTCCGAAATGAAGAAGAGCCCGCACCTGGCGGTGGTCACGGCGGCCGAGAGCCGCGCGGAACAACGCGACGTCTACATCCCCGCGAACTCCCGGGCGGGCATGGCGCATTACTCGTCCCTCTCGCCCGATCGCAAGCAGGTACTGATCGTCGAGATGGATTTCGGCTGGCTCCCGTGCCGGCTGGTGCCGTTCGACGGCACTTTACCCGGGCACCAGGTGGGGCCCATCCACTCCCAGTGCACCGCGGCGGCGTGGTCCCCTGACGGCAAGTGGATGTACTTCACCGCCGACGCCGGCCAGGGATCGCACATCTGGCGGCAGGCGGTGGACGCTGAAAAGCCCGAGCAGCTCACCTTCGGCCCCACTGAGGAACAGGGTGTCGTGGTGTCGCCCGACGGGCGGTCGCTCTACACATCCGCGGGAACCCGGACGCGCAGCGTGTGGGTCCACGATGCCAAGGGCGATCGCCAGGTGTCGGGCGAGGGTGCGGCAAATGTGCCTGCCTTCACGGCGGACGGAACCAAGGTTTACTACACGGTCGCCTCGCGGAATGAAGCCGAGTTGTGGGTTACCGATCTGGAGACCGGCCGGAGCGAGATTGCTCTGCCAGGCACGAAGTTTTCACGCGTATGGAGCTTGTCGCCCGATGGAAAATCGGTGGTGTACCGCGATTCCGCATCCGATCTCTGGATCGCCCCGCTCGACCGGAGATCGCCTCCGCGCAAGCTTCCCGCCAGGCCGTCGATCGGCATCTCAGTCTCCGCCGCCGGCGACATCTTCTACGTTGCACAGGAAGGCAAAAGCAGCCAGATCTACCGCCTGCAACCGGACGGCGCGGAGCAAAAGGTGGTAAGCCTCCCGGCGGAACGTCTCCGAGGATTTTCGGTTTCACCCGATGGCCGCTGGATCGCGTTCACTGCGGAAGATCTGCCCACCCGCGTGGAACCGCTCGGCGGCGGAAACCCGATGGTGGTTTGTGCGAATTGCAGGGTCGCGTGGGGGGCGGACGGTCGCTCGATGCTGCTTCATTTCGCCGCCCTCATGGGTGACAGAGACATCTGTGTGGCTATTCCGTACAAGGGCGGCGCACTACCGGCCCTGCCACGTGGGGGCGTCAGCAGGGTTGAGGAGGCCGCGAAGCTCCCGGGCGCCCAGGTGATCCCGTCCGCAATTGCTGCGGTGGCCGGGTCCGCCTACGCCTACGTGAAGATCACGCCGCTGGCGAATCTGTTCCGCATCACGCTGCCGTAGCTATTGCCCTAGAGTAATCCGCAGCGTGCTGATCCCGGCCCGGATCTGGACCGTCTGGGTGCTCTCTATGCCGTCCTTTTGCACCGTGACCTTGTGACTCCCCAGCGTCAGCGGAATCTGCGCCGGCGTGGTTTGCGGGATGGGTTTTCCATCCACCAGCACGGACGCGCCCGAAGGCACCGTGGTGAGCATCAGGGTCCCGCCGGGGGCATGCAGCACGATGGCGGGCAATTCCTGCGGACTCGATCCGACATCGATCTCGCGGCGCTCGATCTGGTACCCGGGCATCGTGATGGCAACGATATGGCGTCCGGGCGAAGCGTCGATGGAGCAAGGCGTCGTGCAGCCCGTCTCGGAACGCCCGTCCAATTCGGCCGTCGCGCCGCCGGGGCTGCTGATGATGGTCACGGGTTGGGCGGACGCCCGCACCGGCGGCGCGTGCGGTGGCGCCGTCTTGCGGACCTCGCGTTCTTCCTTCACCGCCGGCTTGACCGGCGATTCCGCGGCCGGCGCCGTCGCACCGGTCGGCGCGGGCGGCATGGGGCTCGGTTTGGCATCGGCCTGCTCGACAGAACCCGAAGGCGCCGCGGCGGGTGGGGCGGGCTGGGCACTGGGCTGAACAGCGGGCTGAACGGGGGCCGTCACGGGAGGCTTTGCCGCGGGCGCCTCCGCATTCTGCGCCTGCTTCTGGTTCTGTAGCAGCCACGGCGCCGCCTGCCATCCGATCAAGGCCAGCAGACCCGCCGCCACCAGGATCGCCAGCAGAAACGTCAGAAATCCGGACTTGCGTTTGGCCGACTGCTCGGTGGTGCTGGTCGAATCCAGACGCCGCCGCGCCGCCGGCATCACCACCGCCGGCTTGGCGACATCCGCCACCGTCGGCTCCCCCAGAAGGCCGCCCCGCGGCATGGTCTTCCAGCCCTTACTCGTGGCGCAGGCCCGCTCCAGCGCCTCGATGTACTCCTGGCACTTGCGGTAACGGCCCTCCGGCTTCTTGGCCAAGCCCTTTCGCAAAACGCCGTCGATGGTCCCGCTGAGGCTGGAGTTCAGCCGCATGGGCGCCGCGGGCTCCTCGGCGACAATCTTGAAGACCACGGTGGTCAGGTGCTCGCCGGTGAACGGCTTTTCGCCGGTGAGGATTTCGTACGTAATGACCGCCAGCGAAAACTGGTCCGCGCGTCCGTCCACTGCCTGGCCCTGCACCTGTTCCGGCGACATGTAGTGCGGGGTTCCCAGGATGGCGCCGGTGATGGTGAACTGCTCCGACGCCGTGATTTTGGCGATGCCGAAATCCGTGATCTTGGCCGTCCCGTCCCGCGCAATCATGATGTTGGCCGGCTTGATGTCGCGATGCACGATGCCCTTGCCGTGCGCGTAATCGAGCGCCGCCGCCGTCTGTCCCAGGATGCTGAACAATTGTTCGGGCGGAGTTGGTTGACCGCCGGAGAGCAGTTGGTCGAGCGTGGGCCCGTCGACGTACTCCATGGCGATATACGCCAGGTCGCCCTGCTGCTCCACATCGTAGATGGTGACGATCCCGGGGTGCGATAGAATACCGGCCGAACGCGCCTCCCGAAACAGCCGTTCGCGCAGGCGTTCCTGTTCCTCGGGCGTCCGCGGCCCGCCAAGCTGGATGGTCTTGATGGCCACCGGCCGGCCGATGTTCGGATCGATGGCATGGTACACCACCCCCATGGCTCCCCGCCCCAGTTCCCTGACGATCTTGTAACGGCCGATACGATCCATCCAGTTCTAGTGATAGCACGCGCGGGAGAAAAAGGGGTGGCCGCCTATTTTCGCCGGCTTAAAATAGGTGAATGCCACTCGATCCCGCATTTGTCCGAACCAGCAACACCGGCTTCGCAATCGGCGACCGGCCCTTCCCGGTAGTCGGTGTGAATTCCTATTTTCTCGCGTATTGCTCGGATGCGAGCAGGCTGTCCGTCATGGCCGCCGCCGCCGGCATGGGCGCCAACGTCATCCGCTCCTGGGCCTTCCTCGACGTGGATCCCCGGCCGGCGGGCAGCGTCGCGTTCCAATATCTCCAGGACGGCAAGATCGTTCAAGACGGCGGCCCGGACGGTCTCGAGCGATTGGACGCGCTGATCGGGACGGCCGAGGACCAGGGCCTGCACCTGATTCTGCCGCTGGTCAATCACTGGAAAGATTTCGGCGGCATGCCGCAGTATCTGCAGTGGCTGGGCATCCAGGGCGGAGTGGAGGAGTTCTACCGGTCGCCGGAGGCGCGCGCGGCCTATCGCAACTGGGTCGAGAGCGTGCTCACGCGCCGCAATACACGCACCGGCCGCCCGTATTCCGAAGAGCCCGCCGTCATGGCCTGGGAACTGGCGAACGAGCCGCGCTGCGAGGTCGCGGGCGGCCGCGAATTGTTCCTCGACTGGGTTGGAGAGATGAGCGCGTTCGTCAAGAGCCTGGATGCCAACCATCTGCTGGCTCTCGGCGATGAGGGCTTTCTGCAGCACGCCGACACCAGCGATCCGCTCTACAACGGCAGCCACGGAGTGGACGGAGAAGCGGTCCTGGACTTCGGCCAGATCGACTTCGGCACGTACCATTTCTATCCCTCCGCCATGGGGCACAGTAACGACTTCGGCGATACGTGGATGAACGACCATATCGAGTCGGGCGCGCGTGCCAACAAGCCCATGATCATGGAGGAATACGGGCTGGAGACGGCAGCGGAGCGTGATGAATGGTACCCGCAGTGGCTCGCTTCGGTGCGCCTCCGCGGCGGCGCGGGGGATCTGCTGTGGATGCTGGGGAGCAGCGAGCCGGACGTCAGTGGCTTTCGCGACACGTACACAGTGCTGGACGCGTCGGAGGTGCCGGCCGTGGTGGCGCATGCGCGGGAGATGCAGGTCCCGGACGTGACTTGATCATTCATTGCGCAGGGTCCGGGTAGACCACTCGCATGCGAGTTGTTATGCTGCTCGTTCCCGTTGGGTTGGGACCGTAGCTGAACTGGCGCAGGAGCAGGAGTGGCCTAAATTCAAAGATGAGGCCGCACAGTATCAAACCCCTGACGGCTCGGCTCACGCACATGCCCTGCGCCGGGTATGGAGCATCATGCATGGGTTACGGCAAGCTGAATCTCATGAATAATCCGTGCTGCTCGGGATGATCTTGTGGACGGAGACCGATTTGTCGGTGTCAACATTTGTGGACTGCCCAATCGTCATGGGTTCGATTCGGGAGCTTGAGCTACTGCTAACGGCGTGAGCCCGTTTCACTCGTACCTCAGCGCTTCGATGGGATCCAGCCTCGCCGCCTTGATCGCCGGCAGTAGCCCCGCGATCAGACCCACACTCTCCAACAGCACGGTCGAAGTCAGCACCGCGAATGCGTTGATCTGGAGGTGGATGTCGCCGGCGCCGCCGGTGTCGTGGAACAGCGGACCGAGCAGCGGCAGCCTTCCCAGCAGGGAGGTCAGGCACCAGCCCACCATCACCCCGATGGCGCCGCCCGCGGTCACGATCGCCATCGCCTCCAGCAGAAACTGCGCCAGGATCGAACGGCGTGTCGCGCCGATCGATTTCAGGACGCCGATCTCGCGCGTCCGTTGCGTCACCGAAACCAGCATGATGTTCGCCAGGCCGACTCCGCCGATGGCCAGCGTGAGGGTGCCGATGAAGCTCAGCAGCAGCTTCAGCGCAATACCCATGGTGTCCACCAGCCGCATGGAGTCGTTGAAGATGAAGATCCGCACGGCGCGCTCGTCGTTAGACGAAAAGTTGTGCACGCGGGCCAGCGTTTCCCGCACCTGCTTGACGGTCTCGACGCGAAACACCGGGTTGGCGGGCATCCACACGATGTCGTCGGGGTACTTCAGGTCGCGGAAAAGCGAGGCCGTGTCGAATGGAATAAACCCGCAATCGTTGTCCGGAGTGCTGTAATTGGCAATCTGGGTTTTGGTCTTCAAGACGCCGATCACGGTAAAGCGCAGGCCGTTGATGGTGATGTCTTCCCCCTCGGGCGGGATCTCGCCAAACAGTTTCGACGCAGCATCCGCGCCCAGCACCGCCACCCGCTGCTTCAACACCTCGTCTTCGGGCGTGAACCACCGCCCCGACCCCATGGTCTGGTTGCGAATGCGCCCGTACGCCACGTTGACCGCGCGCACCATCATGGTGTGGCTGCGGTAGCCGCGGACCACCGTCATTCCGCCCATCATCATCTCCGGCGAGATGGCCGCCGCCATGGGAGCCGACTCGCGGATGGCATCCACATCGGAGCGCTCCAGGCGGATTCGCCGGCCGGCGCGCTCGCCGCCCGCCTGGCTCGAGGTTTGGCCGCCGAACATCAGGACCAGATCCTGCCCCACCTGCTGGAACGCGACGCGGAGCGCCAGGTGGAAGCCATCGCCGTAGGAGTACAGAATGACGAAGCACGCCACTCCCCAGGCCAGGCTGATGGTGGTGAGGATGCTGCGCTGCCGGTTGAATCGGAGGGCCTGCGCGGCCTCGCGGAAGATGGAGCCGGCGGTCATTGGGTGCCGACCGACGTGGTTGCCGGCGCAAACCGCTCCCTGACGGTCGCGGCTCTGATCACCCTACCGCTCATAGCGCAGCGCCTCCACCGGCGTCAGACCGGCCGCGCGCCAGGCCGGCCACAGCGCGGACGCAACCGCGATGACGCTCAACGCCCCGAACGCCAGCGCGGTGGTGGCGCCGCTCACCGGAAGCCCGCCGAACATTTCCTGCCTGGGCAGCCGGTTCACCACGTCCGCGATCCCGTATGCCGCCAGCCAGCCGGCCAATCCGCTGAGACCCGCCAGCAGAATGCCCTCCAATAGGAAGTCCGCGAGAATCCGGCCGCGCGTGGCGCCCACGGCTTTGCGCAACCCGATCTCCCGCGTCCTCTCGGTTACCGAGACCAGCATGATGTTCATCACCCCCACGCCGCCCAGGCTGAGCGTCACCACCGCGATGGCGCCCAGAAAAACAGTCATGGAGGTAAAGATCCGATCCACCAGTTGCGCGTTCTCCACGGTGTCCCAGATGAAGATGGCGCTCGGATCGTCCGCTTCGAAACGATGGTTGCGCGCGATCACGCGCCGCACCTGGTCGCGCGCCGCCTTCCAGCCGTCCAGCGACGCCGGAACATAGATCACGTCGCTGACAATTCCCGGATGGAAGTTCTCGTCGGAGAGCGGCAGGTCGCGCACCATGGTGGAGTACGGTATGAAGATTTTGTCGCTGTCCAGGCCGTTGTAGCCGCCGTTCTGCGTCTTGGGCGGCATGAGACCCACAATGCGAAACGGCAGGCCGTTGATCGTCACGGCGCCGCCCGGCGCCACCGCATGGCTGCCGAACAACTGCTGGCGGACATTGTCGCCCAGGATGGCCACACGCGCCGCCTCCGCGCTGTCGGCCTCCATCAGGAAACGGCCGCGGTCCACCGGGATGTTGCGGATCTCGGAATATAGCGGCTCCACTCCCATCACCGAGAACGTGCCGCTATTGAAGGGCGTCACGGCGCTGGCCGGATTCTGCAGTTCGGCCACCACCCGGGACACCAGGAAACACTCGGTGCGGATGTCGCGCACATCGTCGTAGGTGAGGCGGATGCGCCTTCCGGCGCGCCGCCCGCCGGCCTGCTTTTCCGTGCGGCCGTTGAACACCACCACGATGTTCTCGCCGATCTCCCGGAACCGGTCGCGCTGGCCGATCTTGAACCCGTCGCCCATGGCCACGATCAGCACCATCGCCGCGACTCCCCAGGCGATTCCCGCCATCGTCAGGAAGCTGCGCAGCTTGTTGCGCAGCAGGCTGGAGAGCACTTGTCCGAAGATTTCGGAAAGGTAGGTCATAAGCAAGGAGTCAGGAGACAGGAGCTAGAAGACAGAATGTCACTGCAGGATCACCTGCTGACCCTCCGTCAAGCCCTTTACGATCTGGGTCTTCGATCCGTTGCTGATGCCGGTGGTCACCGGCACTCGGCGCTTCCCCGTCTCGGAGGTGGCGTCGGGGATCTCCACCTCCATCGAGCGGTCTTTCTTGTAAATGATGGCCCCTTCGGGAACGGCCAGCACGCCCTTGCGCTCTTCCAGCATGATTTCTGCGTTGGCCGTCATGGTGGCCATGAGCTTGCGCGATTCGTTGGAGATCGAAACCCGCACTTCGAATGTGGTGACGTTGTCCTTCTCCACGCCCATGGGCGAAATCTTGGTCACCTTCCCGGCGAAGTTTCGGTCCTTGTACGATTCCACGGTGATGCGCGCGGGCTGGCCCAGGTATACTTTTCCGATATCGCTTTCGTCCACCTTGCCTTTGACGTAGACTTCCCGCAGATCTCCCACCGTCATGATCAAAGTGGCGCCTGAACCCATGGTCAGAATCGAGCTGACGGCATCGCCCACTTCGCGGTCGCGGGAGAGAACCACGCCATCGATGGGCGAAACGATAGTGGCGTTACGGAGGTCCTCTTCGGCCTGTGAGAGCTGCGCGCGAACCTGTTCGATGGTGGCTTCGGACCTGCGGATCGCGGCTTCCGACACGCCCAGGTTCACGATCGCCTGCTGCTGCCGATTCACCCCCATCTGGTAGTTCTTCTCGGCATCGTCGCGCACCGTCTGGGAGACCAGCATTTCCTGAAACATCATGCGGGCCCGGTCCATGTCCTTCTTCAGGAACGGAACGTCGGGACCGGCAGCCTCCACCTTGCCGCGCTCATAATCGGCCTGCGCGCTCTTGAGCTGCGCTTCGGCCACGCCCAGCGCCGCCTGCGCCTGCCGCAGCTTGGGAAGCAGATCGTTCTGGTCCAGCTCGCAGATCACCTGCCCCATCCGAACCGCGTCTCCGACATTCACCGGCAGCTTCAGGATAATGCCGCTGGCCTTCGACTTGATTTCTACCTTCGTGGTCGGCTCGATCTTGCCGGTCGCCACCACCGAGCGCGCCAGGTCCATTCGTTCCACGCGTGCGAGTTTTTCCGGCTCGATCTTTGCCGGTGTGCGGCTGAGCGCCCTCAGCGAAAAGAATGCGACACCGCCAATCACCGGAATCGACGCCAGAAGGATCCAATAGGCTGGGCGTTTCTTGCGCGTTGCCATGAGCTTCCTCGCCTTATACCTCTATTATTACGACACGCGGGTCCTTTTTGTTCCTTGCCCTCACCCCCCGCACACCCCTTACAATGAAGCTTCACATGACCCCCGAGCGGCCGAGCGATACCCGAAGCATCCTGGCACGTTGGTCCCGGCTCTCCCTGCGCGCCCGGGGCGTGGCCGCGCTGGCCGTGCCCATGGCCGCGCTGTTCAGCGCCCTGTTCGCCATCTATTGGATGGAGGGCGATGCTCTGGAGGCCGACCGGATTGTGGCGCGCGCCTACGAAACGCGAGCCGAGCTGCTCCAGCTTCACATCTTCCTGCTGGAGGGCGAAACCGCCGTCAGCCAATCCCTGGCGGCCGGCACGGGCCCCTACCTTCCGGCATATCGGGCGGCGCGCGCCTCGGCGGATCGCTCTCTGGAACACCTGGCATCCCTGGTGGATGACGATCCCGCCGCCGCCGCCACGCTGGAGCAAATCCGGCGCATTGCCGGTGAGCTCGGTGACGCCCAGGCCGCTTCTCCGGCCCGCTTGTTGGAGCGCACCAGGTCGGTGATCGCCGAGGTCGAGTCCCGTCTCTCGGTCATGAACCAGGCTCAGGAGCTCCGGTTCTCCCGCGCGAATTACAACCGCGATGTCGCGCGGCAGAGGCTCTTCCGGGTGGCCGTGGTTTGCGGGATACTGGGCCCCCTGGGAGCGCTATTCGTCCATCTGCTCCTCAGCAGCAGGCTGGTGCGGCGCCTGCACGCGGTACAAGAGAACGCCCGGCGTCTGGCCCACGGCCTCCCTCTCCGGCCCTTCGCTTCCGGCGACGATGAAATCGCCGGGCTCGCCCGCCAGATCGAGGATGCCGCGTACCTGTTGCGCGGGCGCGAGCGCGACCTCCGCGACAGCGAACGGCGTTACCGCGAGCTTTTCGACCAGGCACCCATCCCCTACGAGGAAACCGACCGCGAGGGCGTGATCCAACGCTTCAACCAGGCCGTCTGCGTTCTTCTCAAGTGCCCGCCGGACCGGATACTGGGCCGCCACGCGTGGGACTTTGTGGCTTCCGACCAGCAGGACAGCTTCCGCGCGGCCATGATGGAGCGCCTGGCGACGGGTTCCGAAACCGGCCCGTTTGAATGCGATTACTTCCTGGAGGACGGCTCGCGCATTGCCGTGGAGATCCGCGAAACCCTCATCCGCGACAATAGCGGCGATGTGACCGGCATCTGCCGCTCTCTCATGGACGTGACCGAGCGCAACCTGGCTGCCGTGGCCGCCCGCAAGGTCGGGCAGTACGCCATGGAGCTGCGCAACAAGAACGAACAACTCGGACGCGCACTGGAGGCGGCCCGCTCGGCCACCGACGCCAAGAGCCGGTTCCTGGCGGGCATCTCCCACGAGCTGCGTACGCCGTTGAACGGCATCATCGGCTTTGCCGAGCTGATGCACGATGGCAGGGTGGGCCCCGTTTCCGACGAGCATCGCGAGTTTCTGGGCGACATTCTCACCAGCGCCCGCCACCTGCTGGTGCTCATCAACGACATCCTCGATCTTTCCAAGATCGAGGCCGGAAAGATGGAATTCCGGCCCGAGCGCCGATTCATCCGTGAGTTGGTGCTGGAGGTATGCGACGTGGTCCGGCCGCTCGCCGAAAAGAAGAACATGCGGCTCGCCGCGGATGTTCCGGCTGAGCTTACGGTGGTGCTCGACCCTTCCCGTTTCAAGCAGGTCCTGTACAATTTCCTGTCCAACGCCGTGAAGTTTACCCCGGCCGGGGGCCAGGTCAGCGTGCGGGTGGCGCTCGAAGAGGATTCCCGGTTCCGCCTGGAAGTGGAGGACACCGGAATCGGCATCTTACCCGTTGAGATTCCACTGCTCTTCAAGGAATTTCAGCAACTCCCCAACAGCCGGAGAGCGGAGCAGGGCACGGGCTTGGGCCTGGCGTTGACCCGCACCATCGTGGAGGCGCAGGGCGGCACAGTGGCGGTGCGCAGCCAGCCCGGACAAGGCAGCGTCTTCTCGGCGGTCTTACCGCTGGACACTGCCCAGTCGAGTCCCAACCATACCTGAGGTAGCGCAGTTTTTTGGGATCGCCCCCGGCGAAGCGGCATCGAATTCCGCGACCGTGTCGGCCCCGCGGTTCGTAACGCCGAGCCGCCTTCCATCCGCGCGGGGGGCGATCCCGCGAGGTACGCGTCCAACCGGCGCTCGGCTTGACCACGGATTTGGAGACCGCGTCACCGGCCACCGGTTCATCGGTGCCCTCGCAAACTACGAAAGGGCCAGAATACCATATTTCGGTTATACGGGTTCTATTATATTTAACAGCGGGGTCAATAGCGGTCTTGGGTCCGAAAATGAATCTTTGCACCGGAAGGTAGCTACCGTCCCGGAGGAGGGTCCGCCAGTGCCGCCTGAGCCCGCTGGAGAACGATGCGCGCGGAACGGTTGGACTCCGCCGCCAGCGCCAGGTGCGGAATGGCCTCGCGCAACGTTCGCCGGTCCCGGGCCAGCAGCATCCCGAGTATGTAGTGAGCGCGGGGGCCTCGTCGAAGCGCCGCAGCGCGTATTGCGCGCACGCCAGGTGGGACAGATCCACCGCGTTGGGCTTGCCGATCCGGATGGCGCTGGCGATCTCGGAGATGCCGTCTTCGAAGCGTCCCAGCCGGATATACTGCGCCCCCAGGTTCGAGTATGCGTCCGCGTAGTCGGGCGAGATCTCGATGGCTCGTTCCAGTTCCTTCGCGGCGTCCGCAAAGCGGCCGGATCCAGAAAACTTCTGCGCCGCCACGAATGCCCGCAACGCTTTCTTTGCCGGAGGTTGCTGTAATCGGGCTGCTGCAATGCCGCCCGAAAGCGGGCGGGCATCCGCCTGCTTGGGCAACTGAATGACCAGAGGTTCGGTTCTGGCGCCGACGGTCACAATGTCCTGGTGTATGACGTTGCCGTAGTATGTCTCGATCTTGAGCAGATAGTCGCCGTACGGCACGCGGCGAAACTGGAACCCGCCGTCCGACTCCACGTCGGTGCGCCCGAATTCGCGATGGCCCGCCAGATCCTCGAGTGCCACTGAGTAGCCATGCATCGGCAGTTCCGGCCCGCTCTGTACCTCGCCCGCGAGCACTGACACCTCGTTTTGGGCGAGCCCCGGAACACTTAGAAGTATCACCGCCATCGCCGCGGCCGCCGGCCGCGGAACTTTGCCGCTCACAGTTATCCTCCAATGATGTAATTTGGGGTGACGCCTGGGTGGGAGAAAGCTGGTAGGTGGACGGGGACTTCCGGACCGCCAATTACTACACGGCCGACAGTGACACTTCCAGCGTAGCGGAGGCCGGAGGAGGGAGTCAAATCGAAATTCCGGCGTGCGCCCATAAAAACTTTCGATTAGGCCCGGCGGACTAAATCGGTTATATTAAGTATGTCCTCACGTTCCCAGGAATCTCTCCCTGCCGAGATAGGCCTCACCGCCAAGAAGGAAGGTAAACAATGGCTTCTATCACCCTGCTCGGCTTGGAGAATGACCTCGCGGAGCAGCTTTCAGACGTTCTCGGTGCTCAGCACCACCATGTGCACATCACTGACTCCCTGGATGACGCGGTGCGGCCGGGCGGGGCGGACATTGTCTTCTCCACGGGAGATGCCCCGAACTATCGGGAGCTGGTCCGCGAACTGGCGAGACGGGGCAGCCGTCTGGCGGTAGTGGTGGTGAATCGTTTTCCCGAAAACAGCCGCTGGCTCGACGCTCTCGACTTGGGAGCGGCCGATTACTGCGGCGCGCCGTTTGAGCCGGTGCTGATGCGCTGGCTGGTGGATTCGGTGATGCGCACAGAGCGCGCGGCGGAAGCGGCCTGACCAGGTGGGACAGACCATCGCCGATCAGAGAACTAGTTTTCCCCCGCGGTCTGCCTTTCCAGATCCTCCGCCAGGAGGATGGCTTCCGCCAGGTCGCGCATCGGCCGCCGCAGCCTGCGGCTCTGATTCCGCAGGCGGAAATAGGCGTCTTCCTCGGTAATGTTGTACTTCTGCTGCAGGATGCCCTTGGCGCGCTCCACGATCTTGCGCTCCTCCAACTGACGCTTGATCACGGCAGTCTCTTCCTCGAGGCGCGTCTTTTCCTCCTCCAGCATGTGCTTCGCCATCGCCACGCCCATCTGCTCACCGACAAAAATCAGCAGGGCGATCTCGTCGTGGCTGTGGTCGTGCGGCTCGCGATGATGGACGTTGATCACGCCGATCACCTCTCCGCCGCTCACCAGCGGAACCGAGAGAAAAGCTTCGTACGTGTCCTCGATCAGCGCCTGGAACCTGGCGAACCGCGGATCGGAAGCGGCGTTGGAGGGCAGCGCCACCACCGATTTGTGCTCCGCCACCCAACCCGTGATGCCCTCGCCCATCTGCATGCGGAGAGCGCCCAGGGCCGATGCGTGAGGCACCTGCGATGCGCGCAGCACGATTTCCTTGGTCTCGTGATCGATCAGGTAGACCAGGCATGCGTCGCAATCGGTAACCTGCACGGTCAGCCCGACGATTTCGCCGAGCATCTCTTCCACCGAACGATTCGAGCTGACGATGCTGCTGATCCGATGCAGCAAGGAGACGGGAGTTTCGGGAATATCGACCATAATGGCGACCATACTCGAACGTACAAAACGCGCCGCGAGGTTGTCCAATCAAAACTTTTGATTGGCGGGATCAAGGGCCCGAAAGTCCCGCTCGTCAATAACTTCGAAGGAACCCGGCGATGCTGGGCCCGATCCTCCCGGAGCGGGCGCTGCACAGGTCGATGGTCTCCAGGACCTGCGCCAGGCGGCGCGGCCCTCCAGTGTACTCCTTCACACGGTCGCGGAAAAACCGCTCCACCTGCGCGTGGCCGGAAGCATCGCAAAAACCGCCGCCCACCGAGACCAGCTCCGCTGCAAAATCTTCGCCCACTTCGCGCGGCAGCCTGGCCACGATCGCATCCAGGTTGGTCTTCACGAACTCGAACGGCAGGGTCTGGGTCCCGCGGTATTTGAGCGGGCCGAAGAGCAGCGGATAGAAGGCCTCCCGCGCATCGTATTTGCCGGTCGGGAACAACTGCATCCCGGCGCGCGCCAGCTCGGGATTCTCGAAGGAGCCGAGCGCGCCGAAGATTGCGCGGCGCCACCGGTGGTCCGTCTCGCTCTCGAGCGCCGCCACCAGCGCGTCGAAGAAGGAGCGGTCGCCGGCCATGGCCGCGGTCGAGAGCACGGAGCCCACCAGTCCGGCGTCCACCGAGGAGTGGTCCTTCAGCCACTCGCGCGCCAGCTTACGGGCCTCCTCGATCAGCGCCTCGGCGCGGCCTTCGCGGGCGGCGAATGGCACCAGCGTCTGGCGAAGCAACCGATTGTCTTCACTTTCGCCGTCCGCAACCTTCCAGCCGAGCTGCGTGGCGCGATCGCCGTAGACGTCCCGGATGAACTTGCGGCCCTTGGGCAGCAGGTCGTCCGGCACGGGCCGGCCGACGGCGAGCGACGAAATCTCCTTGGTGGCATCCACAATCTCGTGCTCCGGCGCGTTGGCGAATTTGAGCGCCAGCGGCAGGGCGTCCGAGGCTTCGACATCCCCGCTATCGACCAGCGCGCCGACGTCGCCCAGCAGGCCGATCTTCTCCGCCAGGCCAAGCTGTTCCACACCGTTGGCCAGCAGCTTCTGGAGGGTGGAGCGCCCGTAGGCCACCTGGTAGTAGCCGTTGCCGCCATCGTTGCCCATCACCCACGCCGGGCAGGCATGCGCGCCGGCGAGCTTCATGGTGCTGCGCGGATCGGACAGCAGATCGCATTCGGTGCGGATCCTGCCATCCGCCTCGAATTTCACGCACACCGGGATGCGCCAATTCTGAGCGGTGCTCCCCGGCGAGCCCAGCGGCAGATGCCGCTTCTGCGACACTGCAAGCTGCGGCTCATTCCCGCCGCATTCCAGCTCCATCGAGACTACCGGCACGCCGGCCTGGTCGAGGAAGGTGGAAAACGGCGGCCCCACATCCTTGCCGGCCGCCTTGCCGATGGCAGCCACGAATTGCGTGACGGTGGCGTTCCCATCGGCATTCTGCTTCAGATAAAGCTGCACGCCACTGCGGAATTTCGCGGGCCCGAGCCAGGTCTCGAACATGCGGATCACGGCCGCGCCCTTTTGGTACGTGATGTCGTCGAAGGCGTTGGCGATATCGTCGTCCGAGGCGATCGGCTGGCGAATCTTGCGGGTCGTCGTCAGGCTGTCGGTGCGCATGGCGCCCAGCCGGTCGTCCACGTCGCTGGCATCCATGCGCCACTCCGGCTTCCACTGGCCGGCGATCTTGCTTTCCATCCACGTGGCGAACGCTTCGTTCAGCCAGATGTCGTCCCACCAGGCTGTGGTTACCAGGTCGCCGAACCATTGGTGCGCCATTTCGTGCGCCGTGGTGATGGCGCACGACCGCTGCCGGTTGATCGTGTCCCGGCCGGCCTTCGACAGCAGCAGGCTCTCGCTATAAGTAATCAGCCCCACGTTCTCCATGGCGAAATCGCTGATCGGCATCACGATGCTGTCCAGCTTGGCGTAAGGATAAGGCATCCCGAAATAGTCTTCAAGAAGCTTGAAGAGTTGCGGGACCGACTCGGCGGCGTACTTCGCTTCGTCCTTGTCGCTGCGCGGGACAATGATCCGCAACGGCGTGTTCTTGCGTCCCACTTTGCCGAGATCCACCGCTTCGAACGGCCCCACCCCCACGGCCACCAGGTAGCTGGGCAGCGGGCGGCTGGTGGCGAAGCGCACCAGCTTCATTCCGTTTCCGGCATCCGATTCGGCGGTCTGCGGCGTATTCGCCACCGCCATCAACTGCCGGGGCACGCGCAGCGCGATGTCCCAAGGCGTCTTGAAGCCGGGCTCGTCGAACGAGGGGAAGGCGCGCCGCGCGTCGGTGGGCTCGAACTGCGTGTACACGTACCAGAGATTGTCTTCCTGCAGCTCGAAGATGCCGGCGCTACTGTTTTTGCTGATATGGCCCTGGTAGGCGATGTGCAGCCGGGTGCGGCCGGCGGGGACGGGTTGGCCGGTGGAAAGGCCGATCACCTGGGCGTTGCCGGGGGCGGTTTTGGCGGCCCTGCCGCCGATGGCGGCGTCATGGATTTCCAGAGCAACGGCGTTCAGCCAGATGGTGTCCTTGGGCTCCCGTACTTCGACCTCGATATCGGCCACTCCGCTGAAGTTGTCCTTGCCGGGCTCGATGGTCAACTCGATGGCGTAGTGGGTGGGGCGCACCGAGTCGCCGAGGCGCAGGTTGGGGACGCTCCCGGCGGTGGCGGCATTCAAAGCGGCGCAAGCAAGCAAAGTCCCAGTGACGACTCGCAGACAGCTCATAACTTCGATAGACGCTTTACCGCGCCGGAGGTTGCGGGGATGCGCAGAAGTGTCAAAATGAATTCGACATGTACATCAGCAGAGCCATCATTCGGCGAATCCGTTCCATCGTGCATCTGGCATGGGAACCTGAAGACGAGGGGCCCGGCTGGCACGTGATTCTTGGCGACAACGGTTCAGGAAAATCCTCGTTCCTGCGATCGATAGCGCTGGCGTTGGTAGGGCCCAGGGAGGCACTCGCGGCAAGGCAGGACTGGAATACGTGGCTTCGGAGTGGAGAAGATACTGGATTGGTACGGATCGACATCGTCCCTGACACCCAATACGACCTCTTCTCTGGAGGCGGTAGAATCGGCAAGGCCGGTGGTCTCAGTGCCACAGTTCGCCTGGAGCGCCTAAAAGAATCCGAACCAGAGGTCGAGCTGGCAAAGGCCCTCAGCCGCACGAGTGTGGCGCCTGAGCGCCATGTATGGGGAACGGGCGCTGGTTGGTTCTCGGCGTCCTTCGGTCCGTTTCGCCGATTCACCGGCGGAGACAAGGAGGCAGAGCGCAGTTTCCTCTCGAATCCGAAGCTCGCCGCTCATATATCGGTCTTCGGGGAGAACGTTGCCCTAACGGAAGGCCTCTACTGGCTGCGCGAGCTGAATTACAAAAAGCTGGAACATTCCCCGGAAGGCGGCCTGCTGCGCCGGCTCGAACAGTTCGTCAACCAAGAAGGTTTTCTGCCGCACAGCATCAAGCTCAAGAAGGTTACCTCCGAGGGAGTCGAGTTCGAAGACGCGAACGGTTTCCCCGTCCCGGTTGAAGAACTCAGCGACGGATATCGCTCCATCCTGAGCATGACATTTGAGCTGATCCGCCAACTGCGCCGCGACTATTCAGAAGAACAGATCTTCGACGACCAGAATCTGCGAGTCATCGTACCTGGTGTGGTGATGATCGATGAGATCGACGCGCATCTGCATCCTAGCTGGCAGAAGAAGGTCGGATTCTGGTTTACCGAACACTTTCCAAAATTTCAATTCATTGTGACCACCCACAGCCCGCTGATTTGCCAAGCCTCAACGAAAGGATCGATTTTTCTGCTGCCGAGGCCGGGCACTGAGGAAGAAGGGCGGATCCTCGAGGGTGCAGACCGCGACCGGCTGGTCTACGGAGATATACTCGACGCCTACAGCACGGAGGCCTTTGGGGCTGGTGTCACACGGTCCCGGGAGGCGCAAGAGATGCAAGAGCGCCTGGCAACGCTCAACATCAAGGAATTGAAACACGGGCTCTCTGCGAAGGAGGGGACTGAACAAAAGCGTTTGCGCGCGGCCTTTCCCACCTCATCTCACTTGCAGAATGCCCGATAGACTCACGATGATCCAGATACCATCCAGGGAACTGCCACCCGAAGTCAGAAGGACATTACGGAGGTACCAGGCCGCCGTGGATGCGGAGCCGGATTTCGAAAAGCGCGTCCAGAATCGCTGCCGCTAGATTCAAACAGCGGAACCGTGACGACAACAAGGCCTTTCGCCGGGTCCGGAGCACGCTGACCTCGATGTGCGCCGGCGCCAAACGGTGTATGTATTGCGAGGACTCGGCCGCCGACGAGGTGGAACACCACCGGCCGAAAGACCTCTATCCGGAACACGTCTTCGACTGGGAAAACTACCTGTACGCCTGCGGTCCGTGCAACGGTCCAAAGAACAACCGATTCGCCGTGTTTGCGTCCGACGGCTCGCTCGTCGACGTGACCCGGAAACGCAATCAGCAAGTCAGGCCGCCGGTCAAAGGTAATCCTGTCCTCTTGCATCCACGCATTGAGAATCCCCTCGAGTACATGATGCTCGACATCCTCGGGGACACGTTCTTGTTTGTTCCAACCGCGGCCGCGCAATCGCGAGAATTCGAGAGGGCGGCATACACCATCCAACTCCTTAGACTGAATCAACGGGATTATCTTCCAGTTGCCCGTCGCGAAGCCTATCGGAGCTATAAGTCGCGATTGGCCGACTACGTGCACATGCGCGATGCCGGTGCGGGCAATTCTGCGTTGGGTCTGATGATCGATGCGATAAGGAGAATGCAGCATCCCACCGTGTGGTCCGAGATGCGCAGGCAAAGTAACTTGATTCCGGAACTGACGCACCTTCTTGCGCTGGCGCCAGAGGCGTTGACCTGGTGAAAACGCTGGTTTAACACCCTGTGGACCGACCCACAGTTCGCCCCAGTCGCCGCACTACCCCCGCTGCCACCTTCCTCGCGTGAAATCCGGGAATTTCATCGGCATGCTCCCCTTGGCCACCGACGCCTCGCTCAACGGACCCGGCGCGCTCCACGCCGCCGCGTCGTAGACATCGATGTCCGGCGCGGTGCCGTTGCGGATCGCTTGCACCAGCCGGTAAGCCATGACGAAATCCATGCCGCCGTGTCCGCCCAGCGTCCGCGCCAGCTCGCCGGTCTCCTTCCAGTACGGGTGCTCGAATTTCTCCTTGAACGGGTCGATCGGCCCGAACTCCTCCTGGCGCGAGCCGTCCAGGTAGATCCGCGGCGGATAGTCGCGAAAGATGCCCTTGGTGCCGGCGATCAGGTTGATGCGGTCGTAAGGCTGCGGCGAGGAGGTGTTGTGTTCCAGGGTGATCACGCGGCCCTTCGCGGTGTGGATCAGGCTCACGTTCAAGTCGCCCTCCTTGTAGACTTCCTTCGCCCGCGGATCGTCGGGCTTCAGGTGGTCTTTCTGATACGCGGGCAGCGACGCCACCAGCGAGCTCATCGACACCATGTACTCGAAGCGGTCGCCGCGATTGATGTCCATGTAGTGCGCTACCGGGCCCAGGCCGTGCGTGGGGTACAGGTTGCCGTTGTGCTTCATGTGCTCGAAGCGGCGCCACAGACCCTCGCCGTGGTCGGAGAACAGGACGCTGCGCAGATCGTGGTTGTAAGCGCAGGCGCCGTGGGTCAGCTCGCCGAAGAGCCCGGCCTTCACCATGTTCAGCACCAGCAGCTCGTTGTATCCGTAGCAGCAGTTCTCGAGCTGGATGCAGTGGCGGCGCGTGCTCTCCGAGGTGTTGACCAGTTGCCAGCACTCTTCGATGGTGCGCGCGGCCGGCACTTCCACCGCGACGTGCTTGCCCTGCTTCATGGCGGCCAGCGCCATGGGGACGTGCCAGGGCCAC
>Ga0209517_10000950_pt1 | contig 46657 bp, 38 predicted proteins | sample PeaSoiMetSII2010_FD_187695 | JGI IMG/M metagenome (GOLD analysis project Ga0209517, IMG submission 187695) | Peat soil microbial communities from Weissenstadt, Germany - SII-2010 (SPAdes) (version 2) | ecosystem: Environmental > Terrestrial > Soil > Wetlands > Peat | place: Germany...
CGACTTGGCTCGCAAACTCCGCCGCTACATCAATGCCTACTCCGCCAATGCTCGGCCCATCCAGTGGAAATATTCCGACCCCACCCGCCGCATCCGCAGTAACGAACTCACTGCGACAGGCCACTAGCCGGACATGAGCCCTCACCCAAGGTGAAACCGAGATGCAAGTAGTTGTCACCGTTGTACTTCTTTAACCCCGCCCATTACCTCCGTAACTTGAAGCTGCCCACTACAGTACCTACGATTCCAGTATGAAGTACAACGCCCTTTTATTCTGCCCCGACGAAAAAACCGCTCGCGTAGTCACGCACGTTCTGACCGACTTGGAATTCCGCGTCGAGCCCTGCAACGAACCTTTCGCGGCGGTTAAGAAGCTCATGGCGGAACACTTCGACGCCATCGTGGTGGACTGTGATAGCGAGCAGAACGCAGCTCTGCTGTTCAAGAGCGCGCATAATTCTGGATCCAATCAATCGTCGCTCGCCGTTGCCGTGGTCGAGGGCCAAGCCGGAGTTGCCAAGGCGTTCCGGATCGGCGCCAACCTGGTGCTGACCAAACCAATTAATGTCGATCAGTCCAAGGGCACGTTGCGCGTCGCCCGCGGCCTGCTCCGCAAAACCGACGCAGCGAAACCAGCCAGCGCCATGCCCGCCACATCCTCGTCGCAGCAAGCTGCCGTGACCAGCATCTCGGTTCAGCGTCCGCAGATTCCCGATCCAAGACCGGCCTCTGCATCTTTGCCGGCGCAGCCGCTGCCATCTCCAATTCCAGCCGCCAGTGCTTCCATGTTCGATCTTGAAGCGGAACCTGCTGCCAAACCGGAGCCCGCTGAAGCCGCCCTGTTGGAATCGATGCCAGATCCAATGCCCCCATCGGCCCCGGCAAAAGAATATCCGTGGCAGCCAATTTCCAAGCCAGCCGCGGAACCGATGGCGACTGCTCTCCGGCGCGCCGCCGAAGCCACCGGAAGATCGCAAGTTGATTCTTCTGTGGCCAGCAAAACCTCGCCCTCGTCCTCAAGCGTCTCCGATGCTCCAAGTATCCGTTCCTACACCACCAGCATGGCATCCGGTCAAGCGGCGGCGACGGCTCCAGCCAAGATATCGCCAAAGCCTCACCAAGAGGCGGAGATACGGCAAGTGGAGGCGCCTGCATTTGCTTCGCTGGGCACGACATCAGGTGAGGCGGCGTCCGGCATTAGTAAGAAGACCATTCTGATCGCAGCCGCCGTTTTGGTGGCAGCCGCAGCCCTCAGCTACGTCGGCTGGACGAAAATGCAAGCAGGCAGCGGAGCTCCAGCCCCGCAAAAGCTGACTGCGCCCGTGCACACCGCTCCAGTTCAGGTTCAGCCTCCACCCGCGGCAGCACTTCCCCCTTCCCCGGTCCCAGCGCAGGATATAACCACCACAACCACTCCATCGCAGCCAGCCCGTGCACACGCTGTGGAGCAGGGGCCCGATATCACCCTTTCTACGATCGAGAAGCGTCCTCCGGCGCCCAAGAAGTCGCCTTCCAGCGTGGCATCAAACTCTGTGGTTAGAGTTCCCTCGGAACAGAAAACACCAGCGCTCATCGTGGTCAAGAGCGTTTCCAACCCCGCTCCGCCGACTCCCGCGCAGCCGGACTCGGCATTGCCACCTGCTCCCGGTTCCTTAGACACTGCTTCGAACGCGAACGACCAAGCGATCTCTGGATTGATGAGTACAACCGCCACCAATCTGCCTCAACGCCCCCCCCAGAAATTGAAGGTATCGCAAGGCGTATCGCAAGGACTGCTCATCAAGAGCGTTCCGCCCGTCTACCCTCAACTGGCCAGGCAAATGCGCGTCCAAGGTGACGTCGAACTTCTAGCCAGCATCGGCAAAGATGGCAGCATCACCGCGGTCAAGTTGCTCAGCGGCGAATCGGCGCTGTCGCACGCCGCCATCGACGCGGTCAAACAGTGGAAATACAAGCCCTACTACCTCGACGATCAGCCAGTCGAAATTCAGACCCAGATCACGGTGAAATTCAGGCTTCCATAAAGTTTGGTTTCAACCCACACAGTAATCGCGGCGCGAGGATTCCATCCTCGCGCCGTTCTTCTTGCCGCTCGTTCCACCACGTTATAATCAAAGGATGCCCACCCGGCCTGCTGATAGCTGAGAGCTGACGGCTATTAGCTAGGAACCAGGAGCTAGAAGCTTCCCCCCATGGACTTCAAACTAGTCAGTGACTACAAACCGAAGGGCGATCAAGCCACCGCCATCGAATCTTTAACCAAAGGTCTATTCGATCGCGAACAGCATCAAGTCCTCCTGGGCGTAACCGGCTCCGGCAAGACCTACACCGCGGCCAAAGTGATCGAGCAGTTGAACCGCACGACGCTCGTCATGGCCCACAACAAGACTCTCGCGGCCCAGCTCTATCACGAATTCAAAAACTTCTTCCCCCAAAACGCCGTAGAGTACTTCGTCTCTTACTACGACTTCTACCAACCGGAGGCGTATGTTCCGGCGGCCGATCTTTATATTGAGAAAGAAGCCACCATCAACGATGAGTTGGATAAGTTGCGGCTCTCGGCTACGCGCTCGCTTTTTGAGCGGCGGGATTGCTTGATTGTAGCGTCCGTCAGCTGCATCTACGGTTTGGGTTCGCCGGAAGCGTATTACGGGATGATGCTTTTTCTGGAGAAGGGGCAGAAGATCAAGCGCGAGGACATTACCCGCAAGCTGGTCGACATTCTGTATGAGCGCACGGACGGCGATTTCCGGCGGGGAACTTTCCGCGTGCGCGGCGACGTGATCGAAATCTTCCCCACTTATGACGATATGGCGTATCGCGTCGAATTGTGGGGAGATGAGGTGGAGGCGCTCTCGCAGATTGATCCGCTGTTTGGGACCGTGAAGCAGAAGTATGTGCGCCTGCCCATCTATCCTAAAACCCATTACGTGATGAAGCCTGAGACCAGAACCAGGGCCGTGGATTCCATCAGAGAGGAACTGAAATGGTGGGAAGCGGAACTGGAGAAGCAGGGTCATGTGGTCGAGGCGCAGCGGGTGCATCAGCGCACCATGTTCGATCTTGAAATGATCAAGTCGGTTGGCTACTGCCATGGCATTGAAAACTACTCAAGGCACTTCACCGGACGCCTTCCGGGTGAGCCACCCCCGACGCTGCTCGATTACTTTCCGCGTGATTACCTGATGTTCATCGACGAGTCGCATCAGACGGTGCCGCAGTTGCACGGCATGTATCACGGCGACCGCTCGCGCAAGGAGACGCTGGTCGAGTACGGCTTCCGTCTGCCATCGGCGTTGGACAATCGTCCGCTTACTTTCGAGGAGTTCGAGCATCGCATGGGGCAGATGATCTATGTCTCGGCGACCCCGGGTCCATACGAGCTGACCAAGTCCGCGGGAGTAGTGGTCGAGCAAATCATCCGGCCCACGGGCCTGGTTGATCCTCCCGTCGAGGTACGTCCGGTCAAGGGACAGATTGACGACCTGCTGCATGAAATCCGCGAGCGAACCAGCCGCGGCGAGCGCGTGCTGGTGACCACGCTGACCAAGCGCATGGCGGAAGACCTGGCGGAGTATTACAGCGAGGTCGGCGTGAAGTGCCGCTACATGCACTCCGAGATCGAGACCCTTGAGCGGGTGAAGATTCTGCGCGACCTGCGCAAGGGCGAGTTCGACGTGCTGATCGGGATCAACCTGCTGCGCGAAGGGCTCGACCTGCCCGAGGTTTCTCTGGTCGCGATTCTCGACGCCGACAAAGAAGGCTTCCTGCGCTCGAGCGGCGCGCTCATCCAGACCATGGGCCGCTGCGCCCGTAATTTAAATGGGCGGGCCATCCTTTATGCCGACCGCATGACCGACTCGATGAAGAAGGCCATGGGCGAAACCGACCGCCGGCGCGCCATCCAGGAAGCCTACAACCAGGCCAACGGCATTACGCCCGAGTCCATCGTGCGCCCGCTGGAGATGTCGCTGGCCCGCATCATCGAGGCCGACTACACCGACCTGACCGGCGGCGAGATCGAGGGCATCCCCGAATTTAAGTCGCAAGGAGACCTGGATGTCTACGTCCGCAAGCTGGAAAGCGACATGCGCGAAGCCGCCAAGCGCTTCGAATTCGAGAAAGCGGCGAAGTTGAGGGATACGATCAAGGAGTTGCGGACGAAGGAGTTCTTGTTCGCGTGACGCTGGAGTTGCCACATCACAGCGGCAAACCTCGGTCAATACCTGTCGCAAACCTCCCGAGCTTCGACACGCTCCGTGCGGGTTCATGGATCGATGGGCCGCAGGTTACGATGACGCAAGAGTGTTGAGAATCGCCGCTGCTTTTTCGGCCCCCGAGTTGGTAAGGCTGTAGCGCCCGCCTTTCCCCATCCCGCCCTTGTTGAGGAAGCCTTGCCTTACATATTTCGCTGTGACCTGGTCGATACGTTCTACCATGCAGCCGGATTGCCTCATAGAAGACTTGAGCTGGGTGACCATCACCTCATCGGTACCCTTGGTGACTTTGTATCCAAACATCACGAGGAGCAGCGAGTCTGCATAGCGATCGTCCGACCGTGGCAGAATTCGGAGACTCAACATATCACGCCGCTCATCGAGCAAGTAGACCTTGTCGATTTCTTCTTTTGTGAGCGGGTTCGTGTTGGCCGTCAGCTTCCCATCCTGTTCAACTGAGGCCTGGGACGCTGTTTGTGTTGGGGCGCCCTGAATCAGAGACTTCCACAACTCGAAGTCTTGTTTAACTACTTCGACAGGACCTTCTGCGGAAAATTCATGAACGCCGATTTTGAGATGCAACTTGTAGGGTTCCATCATTCCTCACTTGTGACGCAAAGCTGCGATGTTGATTAACTCCTCAGATGACACTCTCATCCCAGATCGAACCAGATCCAGGTCCCCTTTGACCGCATTAAATCTCCGGTTGTGAGCTGAACGGTCGCCCAGCTTCTTTATGTCCAGCAAGGCGGCCCTGGCCTCTCGCCCGAGGTTCAGGCCTCTCTGCCCGAGAGCAACGCCTACCAAATCGCCAAGCATTAGGTAGTGACCATTGGAATCCCTGATGTCCTCGGGACGGCCCAGGTGCTCATAGCCTTCAATTATCAACGTCTCGATTAGGCGCCGGATCAGCACTGCTGTACCGTCATAAAACCCGTAGTGGTAGCAACCATTCAGCTGAAAGCAGACTTTCTCAACGTAGCCGCGCGTCTTATCCCAGACCGGCTCCGGAAGATATCCAGCTGTCTGGTCGACGTTCGGAACGGCGGTTCCGAGGAGACCTGTTAGCCAACCACTTACTGTCTCGTCGGCGCCGGCCTTTAGCACAAATCCGTGCCCACTTCTTAGGGTCAATGGCGAGGCTGTTAGTCCCCTTGTCAGCACTTCGCGATTCGGATTACCCAGCCGATGTTTTGAGAGCGTCTGGGCAAGTGCATAGACGGTCATCGGTCTACCTGGGTGCTCCCGGTTGACCGACCAGAGGATGACAATCGCTTTCTTTGTGGCATCCAAATCGTCAGCGCGTGTCAACTTTTCGCAAAGCTCGGCAAGCTCCATTTATGCACCTTGCTCCTGTGCTGGCGGCGTCTTCTTTGTCGGGGCTTTCCTGCTGGGCCTCCCATTTGGATTCCAGGTTCCGTGGACCGAATCGTCGAGGATCTCGCCGATATATTTCTCTGCGTCTTTCTTGGCAATTGCATCCAGAGACAGTTGGTCGCCGTCTCGATGAATTCCCTTATGGCGTGCGAGTGCGAGTCGCGTGTTGCCATCGTATGCTCGCCATTCCTTCAAGATCGGCGAGAGAACTTTGCGCGACGAAACGGCTCGTTCGCCCTTTAGTTTCTCGTTTGCATAAATCACTATGTGTGCTAACCGCATGGCCGCATCAATGGTGCTCTTGGCTTTCAGATCCCTGACCGTAACCTCAAGCTCGCCATTTGCAGTTCGACGTGCGATTCCAGGCAGTTCCTCTTCCGTGATGGGTACGGATGCTCCCCCGCCAGGGCTTTGCCGGAGATCCTTCTTGCCTGCTTCATAGCGCGGCGCTCCAAACTTAGAAGCCAGCCATGACAAAACTCGCATCCGGGCTTCCGGGTCGGCGAGACTCTCGATGGCCTGCGCGACCACCCGCATCGCGTCAATCTCGGAGTGAATGGCCGAGCCCGACTTTTCGCTATCTCCCTCGGACATGACGACACCTCCCAAAATCGAACCTTACACCAGGAGCTGACTGGCGTCAAGCAGTACTTTTGCATAAGCCTACTATGTGCTTACATATTTACGCACAGTTACGACACGTTAGCGAGTATAGCGCGTGGCAATCGTCGCCAGGCTGGCGGGCCCGTGCGTCCGAAACAAGATTGCAACCTGCTGCAACTTATGTAGATAGCGTCGGGGCCGAGATCTCGCTAACCGTACAAATGTCGGTTTACGCATGAAATACCTTTTTACCATGCGGCGAAGTCGTGGTTTCTTTGGATTTTCTAAACCAGCGCAGTGCACATCTTCGCCCGTGGCGCGGAACGCCCCAACAGTCGAGCCCTAGGGTCGGGAGCCATCGTCGGCTCCCGGAGTGGCCCTTACTGCGAAGATCATGGCTATCGCACGCTACGCTCCCTCTTCTTTATGGACCTTTTCTCCAGGGGTGCCGATTGTCCCTGGTCGTCCGAGCCTTGCCCCATGGTAAGACCGGGCCACGGCCGCCAGAACCGCCGTTCCCAACGTTGCCGGTCCCTGCCGGTTGTACATTCAACATTACGTCCTCTGATTTAAATGACGATTGCATGTGTCGCACCATAGCGCTATATAGGTTACAGATAACGTTGTTGTTTAATGCAACGCTAACCGTACAAATGTCGGTTTACGCATGAAATACCTTTTTACCATGCGGCGAAGTCGTGGTTTCTTTGGATTTTCTAAACCAGCGCAGTGCACATCTTCGCCCGTGGCGCGGAACGCCCCAACAGTCGAGCCCTAGGGTCGGGAGCTATTTCTGCTGCACTCGTTTCCATTTGGCGTAGCTCCCCCAGGGTTCGGGCCTGGCTTATCGGGATTCTTGCGGCCCGGCTGAAGCTGGGCCCTTCCCAAGATCGAGAGTTGATGGCACCTCAATCCATGCGCGATCCCGCAAAACACAAGGTCCCTCCACTGCGCTTCGCTTCGGTCGGGATGACAGAGTTATTTGTTATGGCGGGGTGGGGCACTTTTTTGTTTCATCTTCTTATTTTGGGTGGGGGGACGTAGTCTTCAATTATGGCGTAGAGGTCGAAGCGGTCCTTCTTTTGGAGTGGGGCTGGGGCGCGGTCTTGGAGGAGGTGCCAGGCTTCGCGGTACTGCTCCCATTGGTTGAGTTTGTCCCCAGGGCAGACGCGGATGGCGTGTTTGCGGGCGGCTTGCGCGGACGGGATGATGTACCAGATATCTTTGGGAATGCAGTAGACGGCTAAGTAGTCGAAGTCGGATGGTTCGTAGCGGTGGTTGGGGCCGTTGATGTGGAACAGGCTGGCTACGAAGTTTCCGGGCTTCAGGTTGCTGGCCTGGAAGAAAGTGGATTTGACCTGGACGCTGATGAAGCGTCCGCCGAGATCGAGGACTACGTCGTATTGGGCGGTGTCGCCGCGAGGCTCGGCTATCTGGAAGCCTAGCTCGGCGGCTTTGGCCATGAAACGAAGCTCGGCCCACTGGCCTCGCTTTTTGTGGTTGCGGATGTCCATGCCGGAAGTTTTCACTGGGTCCCTTTTGTTTCCAAATAGAAAAGGCGCGGCGGTGAGGCCACGCCTTGTTTCTGCTTCACTTACAGCATAGCATCTTGTAGGGAGTATTTCACAAGTTTCTTCGCGTATATTGTGAATGGTTTCATGGGGTTAGGGGCCGCAGCTGCAACCGCAGCCCGCCGGCGGAGAAAGGCTTCGCTTTCTCGATCACTGCCATTCATTCGCTGAAACTGGCAAGACGAAATCGCAATCAACCGCCTCACCCTAACGTCGAAAAGCACGCCGTTAGGATGGGCCACCCCGTGTGGTCTGGTTGACATTGCGGTGCTCCGAGCGTAAGGTTAGGCGGTTTCTCAACCAAAACTATACAAGGAGCACAACATGCGAATGCAGCTACGGTTGTGTAGTGTGGTGTTGGTGTGTCTCGGTCTCGGGGGCGTCGTCTCGGCTCAAGATGCGGTCAAGGTTGATCCCAAGCATTACACGGTCATCACGGAAAACGATCAGGTGCGAATTCTCAAGGCGCACTATGGTCCCCACGAGAAGTCGGTTATGCACAGCCATCCCGCCACGGCCGCCGTATTCCTCACTGATGGCAAGGGGCAGTTCACGTTTCCGGACGGGAAAACACAAACCTTTAACGTCAAAGCAGGCGATGCACAATACGAGGCCGCCGTCACACACCTACCGGAGAATAGCAGCGACACTGCGATGGATGTGATCGTAGTCGAATTGAAGGGGCACGCCGCCAAGTCCAAGATGGCCGGTGCGAAGTAGGACCAGGTTCCGCTGCCGCGCGATCACGGGAACTAACGCGTCCCCCAGGGGCTAAAGCCCGGTGATCATCGGGATCGTAATGGCCCGGCTGAAGCCGGGCCCTCCCAAAACCTTTTATGCGCGAATTCGACTTCTCCACCTTGCCGTCGCTCCTCCCGGCGGGATGGGTGGTTCGCGGCTAGAAGCAGATTCCTCGCTTCGCTCGGAATGACAACGTTTAATGAGAAGGACAATGCAGATTCCTCGCTTCGCTCGGAATGACAATGTTTAGTGAGAAGGACAAAAGCAGATCCCTCACTTCGTTCGGGATCACAATTCTTTAGAGAGAGCGACGACGGGGTGGGGCACTCTTATCTTTCTCTTTGCTTTCTTATTTTGGGTGGGGGGACGTAGTCTTCGATGATGGCGTAGAGGTCGAAGCGGCCTGGTTTTTGGAGCGGGGCGGGGGCTCGGTCGTGGAGTAGGTACCAGGCTTCGCGATAGTGCTCCCACTGGTTTTGTTTGTCGCCGGGGCAGACCCGGATGGCGTGTTTGCGGGAGGCTACCGCGGACGGGATGATGTACCAGATGTCTTTGGGAATGCAGTAGACGGCTAAATAGTCGAAGTCGGATTGCTCGTAACGGTGATTGGGGCCGTTGACGTGGAGCAGGCTGGCTACGAAGTTGCCGGGCTTCAGGTTGCTGGCCTGGAAGAAAGTGGATTTGACTTGGACGCTGATGAAGCGTCCGCCGAGATCGAGGACTACGTCGTATTGGGCGGTGTCTCCCCAGGGCTTGGCTAGTTGGAAGCCGAGTTCGGCGGCTTTGGTCATGAAACGAAGCTCGGCCCACTGGCCTCGCTTTTTGTGGTTGCGGATGTCCATACCGGATGTTTTCACTTTGTCCCCATTTGTCCCAAATAGAAAAGGCGCGGCCGGTGGGCCACGCCTTTATTGACTCTATATTCAGGTTAGCATTTTTGAGGGGGTGAACCCGCCAACTTTTGAGATTTATATTTGGAATGGTTTCATTGGGTTGGAAGGATTTGGGCGCTTTCCGGGTATTGACAAGATTTCGGTGACACGTCACTCAACAGATAAGAGCCCGCTGTTATTGTTACAGCCTAACGGAAGCCGGGCTCTTCACACCCATCTGCCCAAACGAATCTAGAGGATTGACCTGTGGAACCAGCAGTGAGAGACTGTCTGCGCTTGCCCTGACACCGTTTTGCGAGGTTCTATGAATCCACGACTTTTCAAAGCAATTGCCATGGGGTTGATGTCAATGCTGCTCGGAGCCAACGCTTCCGCGCAGCGCGGCGGCGTGACTCCAAACCCGGTCCCCAACCCAATCTCCGGCATTGAAGGACTACCAGCGAGCACTGGTACCATCATCAAACTCGCTGTGCGGGATGAGAAGGACAAGCCCCTCGATCGTCAAGCGGTGGTGCAAATCACCAACAAGACTAGCGGACAGATTCAGGCTCGGGTCACCGAGGAAGACTCCACGGTCATGGTCGGCGACTTGCAGACGGGCCTGTATGACGTAGCGGTAAGCGCTCTCGGCTATTTGACTTCGCATCAGGACGTCGCGATAAGCGGCATGATTGTCTTGAACCATATGGAGGTCGCCCTAAAGAAAGATCCCTCTGCGGTCGATCTGGGCACGGTAAATGCCAAAGATATGCCCACCAAAGTGCGCCGGAACATGCTGCATGGCTTGGCCGCGCTCAAGTCCTCGAAGCTGGAGGAAGCGCAGAAGAAACTCGACGCTGCTTACAACGCTGAACCTTCCAACTCAGAAGTGAATTTCCTGTTGGGCTTCTTGTATTTTGAGAAAAAGGACATGGAACGGGCGCAGGCTTATCTCGCCACCGCCTCCAGGCTGGCGCCGCACAATGTTCAGGCGCTCACCTTGCTGGGACGAGTGCAACTCCAGCGCAACGACGCTGCCGCTGCTCAGGCCCCACTGGAACAGGCGGTCGCGGCCGAGCCGGAATTGTGGATGGCACATTACCTTCTTGCCACCGCCTATCTGCGGCAGAATGACTTCGAGAAGGCAAATGTGCAAGCGCGCCTTGCCATTGAACGAGGAAAGGGTGGGGCGAATGCCGCTCAGCTGATTCTGGGCCAGGCGCTGGCCGGCCTGAAGCGCTACCCCGAGGCGATTCAGGCACTGGACACATTCTTGAAGGCGGCGCCAACCGATCCGCATGCGTCACAGGTTCACGAGTTAGTCGCCGATCTCGAAAAACGGCAGTCCCAAGGTCCGGATGAAGCCAGCACAACTCAATCCCTCGCCACGGGAGCCGTCCCGATCGTCGCCGCCACCGACCCCGAACTGCTAGTGAAGAACTGGGGCCCTCCTGGCGTGGATGACGCCAAGCCCCAGGTGGCTTCTGGGGTCTTCTGCCCAATCGAGAAAGTAATTGAGCAATCGGGTGAGCGGGTCAAGGAACTGGTGGACGATTTGGCCAAGTTCGACGCTGTGGAAGACGTATACCATGAAGAGATTGACCAGGCGGGGATTCCCAAGAAGCACACCACCATCAGGTTCGACTACGTTGCGTCGATCGCAGAGCCGAAGCCCGGCAGTTTCAAGGTCGAAGAGTATCGCAGTGGGCGCTCTGACGCGGAAGCCTTCCCCGACCAGATCGCCACTCGTGGTTTGCCGACTCTGGCATTTATCTTCCACCCCGACATGCGCGACGATTTCGAAATGAGCTGCGAAGGTCTGGGCACCTGGAATCAGAAAGCCACCTGGCTGGTCCATTTTTCGCAACGGGAGGCCAAGCCGCACCGCATTCAAGGCTACATCGTCAACGGCAGAGAGTACCCGGTCAGCCTGAAAGGACGAGCCTGGATCTCCGCGGACACCTTCCAGATCGTTCGCCTGGAGTCGGATTTGACGGATCCGATCAAGGAAATTCAGTTGCGTAGCGAGCATCAGACTGTGGAGTATGCTCCGGTCCGGTTCCCCAAGAGCAAAACCGAACTCTGGCTGCCCAAGAACGCCGAGCTTTACTTCGACTTGCGCAAGCACCGCTATTTCCGGCGCCACAGTTTTAACCACTTCATGCTGTTCTCGGTCGATACCGACGAGAAACGCAAGGAGCCCAAAGAAGCCAAGATTCCCGAGTCCAGGTCCCCAAAATCCAAATCGCGCAAGCGGCACGCTTGAGGGGAAAAGCGAGGGCTAAGAGCTCGTTGCGAAATTTCACGTGTTGTCGTCGCGAGTCGAGACGGGGGATCTGCTGTTTTGTCAGCCCGAAGAAGGCTCCTAACACTTGACTTCCAGGTGGGTTTTGTAACACAATCTGCCTCACTTCCCCTGGGCTGTGCACTTCAGCCATACGCATTTCCTCGCCAGAGGTGTTCTTGTGTGAGAGGAGGTCCGACAATAATGCCCCGAAAAGCGCTCCACAAAAGGGGAAACCCCAGATGGCTTCGCTCCAAGAAGCCCCAATACGGACGAATTCGATGGAAATAGGAAAGAAATATTTCAAAGCCTGGGCCAAGAGCTGATTCAGGGTAATTACAGTCAGCGACGGCCGATAGCTGTTGCGCTACAGCGTGCGACCGCGTGGTTGGTGTCTTAGTTCTATCCATACGTGGCGCATTTGCGAATCGGGACAAACTGGCTTCGCAGGGGGCGCGCGTCGCCCCCTCTCCGCTGCCAAGTGGTCCCCGGGGCGAACTGTGAGGTACTGGTTGCCGTCCGAAACACCGGAAGCTCATCTACAACCAAGTGGTATCCAGCCATATTCGGCTTCAAGGAGGCTGAACGCATGGACATAAACCTTGTATTCGAGGGCGGAGGCGTCAAGGGAATTGCACTAGTGGGCGCCCTGAAAAAATTTGAGGAGGCGGGGGTCAACGCAGTGGGCGTGGCGGGGACGTCCGCCGGTTCCGTCGTCGCTGCTCTCTACGCCGCAGGCTACAGTTCGGACGACATGAAGGATCTGTTGACGAAGACCAGCTTCTCTGATTTCTTGGATGCTTCGTGGCCCAAGTGGTTCGGCCTGTGGCACAACTTCGGGCTCTATCGCGGCCGCAGGCTCTACGCATGGGTCTACGATCTGTTACGAAAGAAGGGTGTAACAAACTTCAGGGATGCCAAGCGTGAACTTGTGGTCATTGCCTCCAACCTCACGAGTAAGGAAATACTTGTCTTCAATAAGGTGGAGAATCCGAGCGTTGCCATCGCGGAAGCGGTTCGCATGTCTAGTGGCATTCCGCTGTTTTTTCATGCCTACAAGTGGGGTGAGTCCCTCGTGGTTGACGGCGGGCTGCTAAGCAATTACCCGGTGTGGGCATTCGCGAACTCGAAGCTTCCCACATTCGGATTCAAGTTGGTGTCGGATGCAGGTGGAAAGGTTCCGGAGCCACCCAACTCGTTTCCCGCTTACCTTTCTTCCTTGCTCTCGACCATGTTGGACGCCCACGACAAAAAGGATGAACGGGTGTTGGGGGCCGATCGGACCGTGCATATTCCGACGGGCAGCATCGCCACGACGAATTTTTCGCTAACCCAAGCCGAAAAGGACTCGCTTTACAACTCCGGCTACGTTGCTGCTTCTCAGTTCATCCAGCAGAAGAATCCGTTCGCAGCACCGGCACCCATCTCTGCCGCTGCTACCACTCCGGCAGCCGCACCCGTGGCTCGCGTCGAGAAGCCCAAAAATGAAAAGGTACTCTTCGCTGAGAGTTTGGACCGGCTGCGCAACGTGGATCCCGAACTCATGGAAAAGGCTTTCAAACCGCTCGAGATACGTCGACAGTTGTTCGTTGAGCAGCCTGACGCACGGGTAAGCGTCGAGGAAGACCTGCTTAACGAGTCGGGGCAGAACCAAAGTGAGGTTCTCCGCTGGGTCGTTTCAGACGCACCTATAGACCCGAAGGAATTGCACTTGCACGGAACTGTCACCATCGATGAAAAGTTGCTGGACGCCGCGATGCTCGCCGAGCCTGAAGAACCTCCACACAAATTCCGGATCAGAATTCGCTTTAATGGTCCGGTAGTTGCGAGCGGCAGAAGAGCCGGAATCTCATGGGGATTCTGTCTGCCGCGGGCAGTGCCGCTGAACGAGGATTATTTCGTTTTTCCGGTGAACCATTTCCGGTGGCCGGTGCCAATACTCGACATCAAGGCAACATTTTCTCGTCGCGACCCGGTGGATAAGTCGTTCTTTGCGGTCAGCGAGGAGGGATTGCGACCGCTGACTCTTACCGGACCAGGCTTAAGTGAGAACGGCAAAGGTAAGCCGTTGTACACTTATGAAGTACGGGTTGAGCCTGCCAGCGGCCTCTATGTGCTTCGCTGGCGATTCGAGTAACCGCATGGAGCAGAGGAAGACTACCGATCTCTTGCAGTCAGAACTAGATCGGCGGCTGGTGGCCCTTTATCGAGCTTGGGACGTGTTAGAGCAAACCCACTCCGGAAAACCGATTATTGATTTTGATCTGGCCCCCAAGAGGGATTTCGAGCAAATTCGGAGCCGTCAAGATGTGCTTCGGGAGCTCGAAGCCATGCGTGACACGCTGGAGGATGATAGCTCACCAGTTCATGATCTCGTCAGGCGACGGCTCACCGCGTCCATCACTTACCTTCGTGTTCTGTTGGGTGAAGTACTCGATTTTCGCTCTTATATTCGAAGCACCCTCGCTTTGAACCCTCGTTTTTTTAGCGAAGAGGAGATTTCGGAGAGAAAGGAGATAGCGGTAAACCGGTTAAAGAAGTCTTTCGGCCTCACGTTTCAGAGAGACGAGTTTAAGCGCTTCCAATCAGTCTTCCGGATCAAGGACGATCTTCCCCAGCAGTTTGACGTGTTTCGTTCCATTTGGGTCCCTCAGCTTCTCCGCCACGTTGAGGCACGGCTCAACGATTACAGAATCTCGGTCGAGTTTGCGTCCGAGGATGCGTACTGGAAGAGTTGGATCTCCGGAGATCTGTCTGAGCATCTTATTCGGCTTCAAATCAACGTGCATCCCCGCCACTTCTGGTACCAGGGTTCCGTGGAGTCCCTGGTCATCCATGAGTACTGTGCGCACGCGGTGCAGATGGTCAGTTGGCATGAGAGGATCGAAGAGAAGCAGTTGCCGGAATTTCTTGGGATTCTCACCGTCCATTTTCCCGATCAGTTTCTGCTTGAGGGACTAGCCGAAAGCCTCATTTATTTTCTGCCCAGTGAGGACTGCAAACTGGAGCCGATGTCCGTCGTCCTGAGGGACCTCCACTACTACGTGCTGTCTGTCATGAACAATCTCCACATTCTAGCCAACGAGGAATCCCCCGGCGCTGCACTCAAATACGCTCTGGAGCGCCTGCCGTTCACGAGTGAGGATGTGATAGAGAGAGAAATTCGTGATCGCACGACCAATCCTCTGTTCCGCTGTTATCAGTACGTCTATGCGATTGCGAAGGAGTCATTTCTGAACGCCCTCAATCCTCTTGACCAAGATCAGCGCTGGGAGCTGCTTAGGCTTGTCTACAATTGCCCGATGACAGCCAAACAGTTCGAGGAAATCTCCGGGGGCTTACCGGCATAGATCTGGGTGGAAGACGCATCTTTCGGCTATATACCCTATACTCTACAGTAAACCGTCCACGATACTCAGTTACCCTCAGGTAAATACCAACGAAGGTCATCCGCCGCATTTCTGCGTAGTCCCGAGGCCTGTGTTGTGAAGGAGATTCCGGCGGGAACGTAGACCATCTACAGACTTGCAACTGCGGCGTGTGACTTTGCTCCACTTTCTTTTTCCGCCTGGCGATCGACCACAGTGAGTTCCTTTTCCAGCGAGGAAAAGCGCTGCAGGATTTCGTGCATACGCAAGGACATATTGCGAATGGTTTCGATCTGGGAGCGGGCTCCAGCCGAAAGCGATCCCGGCTCCACCAACAGCAGTTCAGAATTGCCGAGCACGGAAGTGAGGGTGTTGTTCAAGGTGTGCCGCATTTCCAGCATGTAGCGGCCCAGATGAGCTTGCCGCTGCAGCAGCCCATTGGTCTGTTCCAAGTGGCGGGCCTCAGCCTCGGCGCTGACCCGGCGCAGGATTTCCCCAGCCACCAGCACCAACGTATCCAGCCAGTTCTCCTGTTGCCGCACGATCGCGATGCCGGGCCAGCGATCGCGAACCGTTTGCACCAGCCGCGCATCTTCGGCGACGAACAACACACGCTTTCCTACCGCCTCCATGGCCTCCAAAACCACGGAGAGCGCTGCTGCGCGCAGGCCGCCAGCGATCGCCAGCTCGAAGCTGTCCGGATCCAGCCCGAGACACACATCACTGCTCATCAAAGTGAAGGCGGGAACGGTGCGCTCCGATTGCCAGCGGCCGGTCACGGCGCGCGCCAGTTCCGCGTCATCGGAAATAATCAATACCGAAGGTTGATCCACGTTCCCTTTTCTCGGTCTCTCGGAATTCTGGCCTCAGGCTTCAGGCGTAAGGCTGAAATCCCGAAGCCTGAAGCCCGAAGCCCGAAGCCTTGCTGTCACTTCGACTTGCTATCGTCCGCGTCCTGCCGTCCAGCGGGAGCGTTCTCGCTCCAATCCGCGGAACTGCTGGCAACCTCGAAGTCCGGCACATCTGATTTCGCCGCAGCCCCAACCGCCTGGCCGCGAGCTTTCGCAGCCCCACCCGGTTTGGCCGCGCTCTTCGCGTTCTTCGCATGCTTGGCCAAGGACGCCTCGACCACGGCGCGCAGGTCAACCAGCATGGACACCGGCTGTCCCGAGGAATATTCGGCGTGAAACATCACCTTCCACGACTGGCAGATCATGCGCAGTCGCGCCAGAGGTTCCTCGGCGGAAAACTGAGCGCGGCGGCAATCGAGCGTCTCCACGCCGCGGTGTTCCAGTTCCCGCAAGCCGTCCAGAATGGCGTTCAGATCCTGGTGCATCAGCCGGAAGAAAATGCGCCGCATCAGAAAGCTGAAGCGGGTAAACGCGACCATCGCTGGAGGCAGAAAGTATTTCTTGCCACACGAAGTCTTCAGCTTTCGCCCCTTTTCCAGAATGCGGCTGGTCAGCAGTTGATTCAGATTGCGGCAACCATTGGCGGTTTGGATGACTTCATCCAGCGGACTCAACCACTCCGGAACATTCATCTCCATCGGGCCGAGAACCGGTTCGAGCGTTTGGGCCACATAAGCCAGATCAACGTCAGCATCTTCCAGGCGTGATGGAGCGCAATGAGAAAAGAACTGCACCAGCAGGAAGTCGATCTTATCGCGATCGGAATCGGAGTGTTCCGTCCGGCGCAAATGATGAATCAGGAGAGTCTGCAGGGCCTCATCGCTGCTTATCGTCGTAGTCTGCAAGAACTGGCGAAGCTGATGCACCTGAATGCGCGCGTCCAGGTCGGCAAACAACTGCCGGGTCTGTTCGACCGATTCCTGTGGCGGCGCGTCCACGCCCGCTTCCAGATCGCTGTGCGCCGGCAGATCGATCACGAACTCCCGCGCCAGCGCGGCATATAAGGGGTAGAGCAGACGCGCGTCGCGCCACTCTGCCGCAAGATCACTCAGTTGAGATGTAGGTGTCATGGTTTCACAATCCAGTTGGCAACTTCCCTGGTGAAGCGAGCGGCCACCGCAGTGCGGCCACCGTGGTATTGCACCGCTACTACACAGGCTTCCGTATCCAGCGTGCCATCGGAATTCTGCAGCCGTAGTTTATCGGCAAACTCGAGAGGCAAGGTGGAGGCGAACAGTACTTCGGTGGGTGTGCCAAATTCAATGATCGTGCTTTCGGTAGATGCACCACTCTCACTTGCGACTCGAGTCAGGCGCACGGGAATGCGCACCGGGGTCGCATTGGGAAAGAATCTTGCCAGCTTGGTAGTCGAGCTTTCACGCGCCGGAGCGGCCGCAGCGCCTGATTTAGACACAAAGTGCCTCATTCCTAGTTCCCGGGGTCGTCGATGCGGCCTGGATTCCCCAGTCCGCCGGTTAGCGTGGCTCAGGCACCCGGACCGCATCGCCTAGAACAGATGCACGAGCGCAGCCAAATCCTAACGGTCCACAAGGCAAAGCAAGTTACGCTTTGTCAATGGGATAAGTGGGACGTTACGAACGTTCCCCTGAGCTCGTCTTAGCTTTCACGTCTCAGATTGACACAAAGTCTCAGCCAAGCTCGGGCTCTTGAACTCATCGTCAAGCAGCGCTTTCTCCCGCGCCCTGCTTCGTCAAGCTAATTGCATGTTCTCGGCTGGATGACTCCGAAGATATCGAAATCGGTCAACGTGCCAACAAACACATAGCCATTGGCGATGGTAGGCACGGAGAACTTGCCAGGATAGATCTGATCGTTGGTGAAGCATGAGTTGCTGTCATAAAGCGCGTTCAAGGTTCCCGCGTCGAAGGCGTATAGGCCGGGGTTGGTCGCGCCGGCAACGGCCGATTTGAGGGCCCACACGATGCCATGGGAAGGGACGCTGTCCGACGATATCGAGGGAGTGGACGCAAAGCCAAGGCCCGGTTCTGCGCTGTTTGAATCGACATTGGTGCTGGCGGCGGAAAAGCAGATCGGCGGAGTACCCTGGCCGGTTGGGCAAGTGTTGTTGACCGGATATCTGTTCAGCTGGTCGTTGTATCCCGCAAAGTACAATTCGCCGGCATCGCCGTTGCCCGCGCTTCCGCTCCAGAAGGCGGCCGTGCTGCGTGCCTGGCCCTTCGTGCTGAGCGAGAACGGGCGCTCGACCGTCTTGTTCTGGCTGAGGCCGCAGTGCGGGTCGCACCTGTGCTGATCTCCGGCTTGGCAACCAGTGCCATTAAACTGCCCGAGGTTGGTGCGATCCAGCACCCACAGGTAATTTTCCTTGTCGGACTTGAGGACGAGAGGAGGGAATCCCAAAGGCACTCCGTTGGGAAGCACCGTGGGGCCGGAGGAGCCGAAATCGATGTCGTTGCCCTCTCCCGTCGTCGGCGTGCAGTCGGCATTCCAGCGATACCATTGATCTGCCGGGGTGAAGAAATCGGAAACCGTTGCCAGGTCCGTCGTTAGCTTCAGAAAACTGTCACCCGCATTTCCGAACTGTGATTGCGGATTGCCATTGAAGGCGCCGTCAGCCGTGCTGAAGTAAATGTAGTAGGGATTGCCACTTTGTTCTTGCCCTGCCGCCAGGCCCCCTCCGCCTTGCCAGATCCCGCCCCCAGAGCCCTGAGAATCCGGGTTCCCAGCCGTGGTGGCGTAAACCATCGGGCTACGTCTGTTGCTAAGATCGCCGTAGTAGCCGAAAACCCATCCGCTCGGATGCGGCGTTACCCCGTCCATCATCGAGAAGCCAATGTAGACGGATGCCTTTCCGGACGAAGTCTGGGATCCATTGAGCCAAAGTAAGCCCGGGCGCTGGATCTCCGTCTTCGAAGCGAACGTTGTCTGGCCCACCGTCGTCGATGGGATCATGACCGGACCGCCGTCCTTCTCATTGAGAGTCAGGTCTAGGGCGTGCAGGCGGTGGTACCACGCACTTGGAGGCGAATCGCTTCCGCAATTGCCCGGGTTGTAGCCGCTGCTCGGCCCGAGCTGCGACTCCGCGACCACGTACAGCGTCTTAGAGGCGGTGTCGATGACCGGCGTTCCCATGACTCCGGCGGTCGGGTAGAAGGGCGTGGCGTGAGACCCTTGCGAGCAGGCGACGGTTCCATGGCCCTTGCCTATGTAGCAGCAATCGGCCGGGTATTCGCCCGGCTCCGAGGCGAGGAGATTCGCCGAGTTAGGCGTAATCCCCGAGCAGACGCCGTTCCAATTGTTTGGAATCTGGAAGGAATAGACATAATCCTGCATCGTAGCGACATACACGGTCATGCTCCCATCGCTGTTACTGACCACCAGCGGTTGCGCATAGATCTGGCCGGTAACTGAAGTGAACCGGCAGAGCAGGCCAAAAGTTTCCGTGGTCACCGTACCCACTTGGTGCTGATCAACATCTCCTGGCGTCAAAACGGTTTCCTGTGTGTTCTGTCCCGTGCGCCCAATGTCGTTGTGCCAGGTGGTCACGCTGACCTGGCCGTTCAACCGCGTTAAACCCGCGTTCGCTAACAACCAGCAAAGGATTCCAACCGCCGCCATTCTCCTCATGTAGTTTCATCTCCTCTCTTGCAATTTCCGATTTGAGGAGCAGATTCCTCTTTATTTTCTATTTTCAGTTAAAACTTCTGAAGGTTAATATCGTTGGCTGGAAAGCCCAGCGCCACCCAGATATCGGCGCCGTCGAAGGCTACGCCGGTGGAACCGCCGCCACCGTTGAACTCGCCGAGAGTCTTTCCGTCACTTCCACGTAGCTCCACCAGCAAGATTTCGGTCGCGACCCAGATATTGGTGCCGTCGAAGGCTACACCGTAAGGCGAACCAACAGCGTTAAACGTGCCCAGTGCCTTGCCGTCGCTGGCGCGGAGCTTGCTAACCGTCCCGTCGGCGTTATTCGCCACCCAGATGCTCGCTCCATCGAAGGCCACTCCAATCGGGTTGTGACCCACTGCGTAGGCGTCAAGGACCTTTCCATCCCGACGCAGCTTAGTGACCGTCGCGAACCCGTAGTTGGTCACCCAAACGTTCTCCCCATCGAAGGCCGCCGCAGTCGCCCCGTGCGCACCGAACGTGCCCAAAACCTTGCCGTCACTGGCCCGCAGCTTGGTCACCGTACCATCTACGAAGTTCGGCACCCAGATGTTCTCACCATCAAAAGCCGGCCAGAAGGGTGAGTTTCCGACCGTGAAGGTGCCCAGAACTTTACCGTCGCTGGCCCGCAGCTTGCTCACCGTGTTGCCGGATTCGTTCGTGACCCAGACGTTGGCTCCGTCAAACACCACGCCAATCGGCCCGCTGCCCACTTTGAAAGTCCCCAGGACTTCGCCGTCGCTGGCCCGCACCTTGCTCACGGAGGCGTTGCCGTTGTTCGCGGTCCAGATGTTCGCCCCGTCGAAGGCTATCCCATACGGGTTGCCGTTACTGCCGCCAACGTTAAAGCCGGTGGTCGTGTTGGCTTGATACCACTTCAGCAGGGCAATCTTTAGTGGGTTACCCGCGGCCCAGTTTTTGGTTGCTGCTTGGTCGCTACTGCTCGCTGCTGCTTTCAGCGGCTGGCTGGCATCCTGCGCCCGTCCGGGAACCAACCTCGCCGTCGCCGCGAGGATCAGCAGCGCTACACCGATTCCGATCGCTGCCCGTTTCATGATTCCTACCTCCCACGTCTTTACTAGGTGCGAAGTATGGCTTTCCCGGCACGTCACGTCAAATGAAAAAATCGCGTAAAGTCCCAAAATGGCTGGTGGTCAGTAACGGCGATGGCGCACGACGGTATTGTTTGATGCTCTCGCTGCGGTGGGTTGTAGTAGTTTGAACTCGACCTGCGGACAGCGTCGGGCGAGTCGCCCGCCACCACACGAGCCTAGGTCAACGGCAGCGGACACGAGTGTCCTCTACACGGTTCCGGTTTAGCTTGCCGCTTCCTTTATCTCGGGGAAGTCCTCTTCCCAGTACTCGCTGGGGCGGCGGCCTTTGCCGGGTTGCGATTCGATTCCACGTAACTGCACGCGGCGAATCTTGCCGGAGATGGTCTTGGGCAGTTCGGAGAATTCGATGCGGCGGATGCGCTTGTACGGGCCGAGACGCGCGCGGGTGAACTTGAAAATCTCGCGGGCCAAATCCGCCGAGGGCTGAACGCCCGGTTTCAAGGTGATGAATGCCTTGGGCACATTCCAGCGGATGGCGTCGGGGCTGGGCACAACCGCGGCTTCGGCAACACAGGCATGCTCGATCAGGGCGCTCTCCAGTTCGAAGGGGCTGAGGCGATAGTCGGAACTCTTGAAGACGTCGTCAGCGCGGCCGATGTAGGTGAAGTAGCCGTCGGCATCGCGGTGAGCGACGTCACCAGTGCGGTAGTAGCCTCCGGCAAAGCATCTTGCGGTGCGCTCTTCGTCGTCGGTGTAGCCGTCCATCAGACTGATGGGCTTGGGATCGCACTTGACCGCGATCTCGCCATCGTCGGACTCGCGGCCTTCGGAATCGAGCAGAACGACGCGGTGTCCGGGCGAGGGCTTGCCCACGGCGCCGGGCTTTACGGTCTGTCCGGGAAAATTGCCCAGCAGGAGAACGTTTTCGGTTTGGCCGAAACCGTCGCGGATAGTGATGTTCCAAGCTGCGCGCACTTGCTCGATCACTTCCGGGTTCAGCGGTTCGCCGGCACTGGCCAGCTCTTTAAGCTTCACCGGGAACGATTTCAAATCTTCAAGGATGAATAGACGCCAAACGGTTGGCGGCGCGCACATCGAGGTAACGCCGCAGCGGGCAACGACCTCGAGAGTACGCTTGGCGCTGAAGCGCTCGTAGTTGTGCACGAAGATGGTGGCGCCTGCGTTCCACGGGGCGAAGAAGCTGCTCCAGGCGTGCTTGGCCCATCCCGGAGTGCTGATGTTCAGGTGGACATCGTCGGGCCGGATGCCAATCCAGTACATGGTGGCGAGGTGGCCGACGGGATAGCTTTGGTGAGTGTGCAGCACCAGCTTGGGCAGAGCGGTCGTGCCCGACGTGAAATACAACATGAAAGGATCGGTCGCGTTGGTCTCGCCGTCGGGAGTGAAGTCGGGGCTTTGTTCGTAGGCTTGGGCGTAGGGGATCCAGCCCGCTTCAGTTCCTCCGACCAGGATGCGAGTGTAATCGCCCGTGAGGCTGGCAAATTTTTCGGTCAGGCCCGAAAGAGTGATCACGTGGCGGGCTTTGCCGCGATCGAGGCGATCGCGCAAATCGGCGACGGTGAGCAGAGTCGCTGCGGGGATCACGATGGCGCCAAGTTTCAGAGCGGCAAGCATGATTTCCCAAATCGCCACCAGGTTGGGAAGTTGGACGATCAGGCGGTCCCCGCGCCGAACTCCGTGTTGACGCAAAAAGTTCGCAACCTGGTTGGAGCGCCGTGACATCTCCGCGAAACTCAGTTTTACCTCGGGACCGTTTTCGTCCACGATCCACAGCGCCGGCTTGTGATTGCCACGCGCAAAAGTATCGAAGTAGTCGAGCGCCCAGTTGAACTTATTAAGCTGAGGCCAGCGGAAATCGCGGTAAGTGGTCTCGTAGTCTTCTCGCTGCGTGAGCAGGAACTCGCGCGCAGCCAGAAACGCCTTCAGCCCATCACGCTGCTGAACATCGGCAACTGTCATAAGCATCTCCTGGAAAGCGAACTATTCGTGGGGCAGAGGAGACGCGCAATTCTGCTTCTCCACGTTAAACACTATAGTTCTTTAGGGCTGGCTCGGCCATCGTCCGCTCACCAACAAAAGTACGAGCGAGACCCGGCTGACGGCAGGGCGGTCAAGCGTCTACCACCGGCGAAAGGCATCGTGCGGCAGTTTCCGGCGGGACCGGGTTATAGAAAAACCCGGACGCCCACTCGAATCCGGTAACCCGGACAATCTGCGGCAGGATCTCCATATGCCAGTGAAAGTCATCTTCGATCGTGTTCCAGGACCCTGGGGCGGCTGGTCGCAGGAATGGTCTGTCCTGGAGCGATAAATTGTAGGGCGGCCCGCCCACAGTGTTGTCCAACTTGCCCAAAACATCGCGCAGGATCCGGGCCAGACTCTCAACTTGCCCTGGGCTGATGCGGCTGAACGCGCTGTTGTGCGATTTGGGAAATATTGCCATCTCGAAGGGAAAGCGTGAAGCGAAGGGAGCAATCGCCAGAAAGTCCGCATTCTCCGCGATCACTCGCTTTCGTCCCTTTATCTCCTGTTGCAGCACGTCGCAGTAGATGCATCTTTCCTTCGCAGCGAAATAATCGCGCGCGATCATGAGTTTCGTCTTAACTGCGCGCGGGGTTACCGGCAGGGCGACGAGCTGCGAGATCGAATGGCTAATCGTGTGCGCCCCGGCTCCCTCACCGTGGTTCTTGAAGATCAGCACGTAGCGGACACGCTTGTCGCGCTCCAGATCAACCATGCGCGCTACGTAGGCCCGGATTACGTCAGAGATTTTGTGGATTTCAAGTTCGTGGAGGCTGCGGTCGTGGCGAGGTGTCTCGGCGATGATCTCGTGTGCGCCCACACCGTTCATCAGATCGTGGAAGCCGTCGGCCCGCGGTACCAATTCGCCTTCGATCCGTAATCGTGGAGCGGAGTTGGGGACCACGCGCACCGACCAACCCGGCCCGTTCGGGAACGAACCCGGGCTGCGGATGGCAAAGACCTCCGGTGGCGTGGAGGCTTCATTGGTTTCGCAGAATGGGCAGAACTTTGTCTCCCTGACCAGTCTCTTGAAGTTAAAATCCGCTGGCTGTACCGTCGTGGTCTCCGCCATGATCACCCAGCGGCCAGTAAAGACGTCTTTGCGTATTTGAGACATTGGGCCTCCGACTGACACTCTTTATCAAGCTGCGGTGCGCTTTTTCCTCCGCTGGCATCTCAAGATCGGACAACTGCTGTTTGCAGTGCAAGAACACAACGCGCCCAACCCTCAGTATCCGCAAACGAGATAAGGGAGTTTCTCCGTGCATCAGTCTACAACGTTGCTCGGAGGAGAGTAGGATATATATAGAGACCAAGAATGATCTCAGGGAGTTCCACCAGGTCAAGTTGCGCAGTGAAGGAGGTGTTCTGTGCCTACCTATATCATTCTGAGTCGCTTCTCGCCCGAGGCATTCGAGGACCCCAAAAACTTTAAGGACTTGGCTGCCACGGTATCGGCAAAGATCAAGAGGCACTGTCCGGAACTTAACTGGAAGGGCAGCTTCGCAACTCTGGGGCGTTTCGATGTCGTCGACTTCGTAGAAGCAGATGATCCAAAACAGATTGAGAAGGCCGCAATGATCATCCGCGCCTATGGGCACTCGACAACGGAAACGCTGATTGCAACCCCGTGGAAGGAATTTCTTTCGGTGCTCTGATCTTCAAGTCTATTTCTCGCTATCGGAGATAGGGTTGAAATCTCTGAGTTGTTTACAGCAGAAATGGCAGAGAGCTCGGAGTTCGCGACGACAGCCACGGAAACTGAATCCCCGTTAGACCGTCCCCTAGCCATGCAGACTCGCGTCTTCCCGCACTGCCACCCACTTGAGCGTCGCATCATCCCCCGCTGTTTTTGAATGCGTCCCATAAGAATTTTGAATTTGATCCGGGGCGGCTTTTCCATAGAATGCTTTCGTGGGGTGTTTCCCTTTAAGGAGGGTTCAATGACAAGGCCGATGGCGATTTCTCTGGCTGTGGTTGTGTTGACGTCGAGCTTAGCTCTGGCTCAGGAGCATGGCAAACCCGACCGCACCAACCAAGACCATCCTCAGACGTGGGTGGCGTCCACCAAGGCACTCACCGTATCGGGCCAAGTCAGCGACGATGGCAAACGCTTCATCACCGACATCGACACCGAATGGCTCATCAACAACCCCGACGCCCTGAAAGGCCGCGAAGGGCGCCTGGTTGCAATTAAGTGCTACGTTGACTCGGACAAGAACAAGATTCAGGTGCTCTCCGTCAAAACCAATGCGCAATACACGGCGATGCACAATGATTCCGCGTTCCGTCGCTAGGTCAGGAACCTAGAACATACGATTACTTCCCAATGCAGAACGTGCTGAAGATCAGATTTAGAATATCGTCAGTGGTGGTTGCTCCCGTGATCTCGTCGAGAGGCCGCAAGGCGTTGTAGAGATCGAGCAAAAGCATTTCGTGGGGGACTTTATTGCCGACTGCTGCGCTCGCAGCGGCCAGCGCCGCGATTGACTCTCGGACCCGTTCCTGATGGCGAAGGTTGGTGAGGAACCCCGTTTCGGCTTGGGTACCAGCTTCGCCCCCGACGTGACGCAGAATCTCTTTTCGTAGCTCGGGAATTCCTTCTCCAGTGGTTGCGGAAGTCCGAATGGTCGGCACCTCAGCGCCAGGTGCTGACCACTTCTCGCCGGGCAAGTCGGCTTTGTTGGCCACCGCAATCCCTGGCCGTCCTGCTACTTGGTCCAACAGTGCCTTGTCATCATCCGCGAGCGGCTGAGAAGAATCGAGCACGATGAGGACGAGATCCGCGTCGGCGAGAGCTTCCATGGATTTTCGGATGCCGATGCTTTCTGCCTCATCGAGGGCGCGGCGAATACCGGCGGTGTCGACCAGTTTGACTGGTATCCCGCCGATGGCGACGGTTTCGCTGACCAAATCACGAGTGGTGCCGGGGGTCGCGGTGACGATGGCGCGCTCGCGCTCCACCAGGCGGTTGAACAAGCTCGATTTGCCGACGTTGGGCCGGCCCACGATGGCAAGTGTCAGACCTTGGTGAACGATCTTTCCGTAAGCGAACGAGGCGGCGAGTTCTTCAAGCGGAGCGCGGACAGCGGCGATGCGCTGAAGAATCTGATCCGCGGGGAGAACGGAGATGTCGTCTTCGGCGAAGTCGATCCCGGCTTCCAGGGTTGCAATCAGCTCAACCAGTTTCTGCTTGATCGGCTGCAGACGGCGCGAGAGCGCACCTTCAAGTTGCTGAGCCGCAATCCTGGCCTGGTAAAGAGTTTGCGAGTCGATGAGATCACGGACAGCTTCCGCCTGGGTGAGATCGATTCGCCCATTGAGGAAGGCGCGCATGGTGAACTCGCCAGGCTCGGCCAGGCGCGCGCCGCGAGCCATGGCGAGCTCGACGATGTGTCGCAGAACCACGGGCGATCCGTGGGCTGAGATTTCGACGATGTCGTCAGTGGTGTAGGAGTGAGGCTTGGCGAAATAGGTGACCACAACTTCGTCGATGCGGCCTGCCGAGCTTTGCTCGGCCTGGACGGGTCCAAGACCCGTCCCCACACAAGTATTAGCGGGTTCGACCAATTCTCCGAACACGGCGCGTCCAGGATCGAGGTCATGTTTCAGCCGCAACATCGGTAGCGCGACCTTCTTTGCGTCCGCACCCGCGAGGCGGATGACGCCGATACCGCCGCGGCCAGGCGGGGTAGCGATGGCGACAATGGTGTCGTCCAGGTTCACCGGAAGATTGTAGCGGGTGCGCGCAATTCGTGGTCTTGCACTGCACACAACTGAGGCGGTACGATGCCTTGTTGTCTAAGGGGGCAGAAGTGCCTGGCATTGACGTCAAGAAAGCCGTCGCAATCGCGACCCAATACTTCCACGAATTGATTGAATACCAGTACGCGGATTTGGAACTTGAGGAAGTCGAACTGTCGGAGGACGGTAAATTCTGGTTTGTCACGCTCGGCTTTACGAGGATGGCAGGGGCTGGGCTGCTAGGGGCAATGTTGCAACCACCGGCTCGGGCGTACAAAGTTATAAAAATCAATGCCGCGACAGGCGAGCCCGAGGCGATGAAGATGAGAGTACCTGTCGAAGCGGGGTAAGCCGTTTTCGTAAATCAGCATCTTGAGCACCTTCTGCAACGGCACAAGCAAGGGACGGCATTGCTTGACGCAAATCTCCTGCTCTTGCTTTTCGTAGGGAAATTTCGACGTGAACAGATCGGCACCTTCAAGAGACTTAACACATTCACCGTCGAGGATTTCGACACGCTGTTACGGATGTTGGGTTGATTCAAGAGTCTTCTAACTACGCCAAATATTCTGACCGAGGTAAGCAACCTCTCAAACAGCCTTCCCTCGAACCTCAAAGGGAGTTATTTCGCCGAGTTTGCACGCAATCTTGAGTTCCTCAAGGAGGAGTACGTCCCAAGCCCGCAAGCGGTAGCAAGAAACGAATTTGTGCGTTTCGGTTTGACCGACGCAGCCATTGCTCATCTCGCCGAGACGAAATGTCTAATCGTAACGGTTGATTTCCCGCTGTCGCAATACCTCACAAACCTCGGGCTTGATGCTTTTAACTTCAATCAGATTAGACCGCTGAATTGGAAGCCGCCTTGGTGATCGCCCCCACCGTTGTAGATTTGAGCTACGGAACCGTCTTCCGCTCGGGCTTGCTTGCGGGCTTGTAGTTTTTCGGGTACACCACCAAACAACGACGGCCGCCTTCTCCCTGGCTCTCGGTGTGCAGGTCGGCATGATCGCGCAGCGCCAGGTGCACGATGCGACGCTCGCGCGAGGACATGGGTGCGAATTCGTAGGGCATATTCGTCTTGCGGACTCTTTCCGCTGCTACACCCGCGGCCAACCGAAGTTCTTCCAGCCGCATGGCACGCTGATTCATGCAGTCGAAACAGACCTTCTCGTGCTCATTGCCGGGCAGACGAAGCATCTCAATCGCCAGGGTTTCGATGGCACGCAGCAGTTCGCCGCCGCGCTCCAGAACCAAAGGGGAATCGGGTCCCGAAAGCTCGACCAGAATCTCCGGCCTCTCCCAATCGCGCTCTTCCGGAAGTGGCGGATCCACGGTGATGCGGTACTTAAGGTGGAGTCCGCCGTGGGTCACGACCCCGCGCAGGAGTGCGTCGATTTTTTTCGCGGCTGCGATTTTGTCAGGAATGGGCATAAGCTTCTAGCTTCTGGCTTCTAGCTGCCACCTCTGACCTTCGGCCTTGAACCTAAGCCAGAAGCTAGAGGCTAGAAGCTATTTCTCTTTCTCTTTCTTCCTTGCTCTTTTCGCCGCCATCTCGCGCATTTCGCGGCCCAGGCTGGTGCGATTCATGATGGCCTGTTGGGCGATGGCGATTAAATTACCCTCCGACCAGTAGAGACACAAGCCGGAGGCAAAATTCCAACTGAGGAACCCCATCATCACCGGCATCATGACGTTCATCATTTTCTGCTGGGATGGATCCATTCCCGCTTGCGGCGTCATGCGCTGCATGAGCAGCATAGTGATGAAGATTCCGATTGGCAGTATATGTAAGGGATCCGCCGACGAGAGATCGTGGATCCACAACCAGGGGGCATGCCGAAGATCAAGAGCCGAGCCTAGCATACCGTAGTACGCGAATAGAAACGGCATCTGGATGACCAGTGGCAAACAGCCCCCTACCGGGCTTACGCCTTCCCGTTTCATCAGTTCGCCGATTTCCGTGTTCATTTCCTGACGCCGCGGATCGCGCATGCCGTACTTCTTGTATTTCTCCTTGATCGAGTTCATCTGCGGCTGAATCTTCTGCATCTTCAACGCCGATTTCATGCTCGAAATACGCAGCGGCATCAGCGCCAGATTGATGATCAAGGTTTGTAAGCAAATCGCCCAGCCCCAGTTGTGGACGAAGTCGTATGTCCACCGGAGCCAGAGGAAGAGCGGGCGCGCAATCACACCCCAAAAGCCAAAGTTAATCAGGGCGCGCAGATCTTGGTCCGCACCAACGATGGTCGGCACCGGCACGGATTCCAACGTCGCCAGCGCTTTAGGCCCGACGTACATCCGTGCGATGGTCGGGCCTCTGGGGTTACCGGCAGCCGCGCCCAGCACCTCCGCCGGAGCCGTATCCTGCGGGTTCGGGTTTTTCGGATTCTTGGGAACATTAAGCGAGTTTCGGAGCGTGACCAAAGCGGAGTTCTGCGAATCATCCGGGAGGAAAACCGCAGCGAAGTACTGATCGGTCACGCCCGCCCAGTTGAACGGCATGTGGAGCGTGTTGCCGCCGCTGACTTTCTTTATGGCTAGCCGCTCCGTGGTGTTGTTGTACTGGTATTCAATTTGACTGGTGTGGTAAGTGGAGACAGAGGTTTCGTCTCCGAAGCCTGCCGGCCACGCGGGGTAAGCCGCGACTTGACTTCCCTTCGACGCAACGGAGGTTTCGACGTGCACTACGTAGGTGTGGTCGAAGCCGAAGCTTTTGCGGACAGCGACATCGCCGTCGGCGTATTCGAACGTGATCTGGGCCGGGGCCTGCACTCGGGCCGAGCCGAGGTGCGTGACTGTCATAGGCCGATCGGATGCCACGACGTACATCGCCGAATTCAGTTTGTTGCGTTGGCTCTCGTCGTAAGTCGACAGGGAGAGCGGGTACCCGTACTTTTCCGCCGCGAGGTTGTTGACCAAATCCAGCGGTTGTTCTTTGTCGTCGGTAAATTTCTTTAGTATCCAGGATTTGACCTGCGCCCCGCGGTTGGTGAACGTGATGCGGTATAGATCGTTCTCAACCACAGTTTCTGATTCGGAAGTCGCTTGCTTGGTCGCCCCAGCATTGAGCACCAGAACTGCCGGTTGCGCCACCGGGGCTTGGTTGATCGGAGCAGCCGGCTGGACTGCCTGAGTCTGGCCCTGATTTTGCGGCGCGGGAGCGGGCGCCGGCGTCTGCGGAAAATACTTCTTGAGGATCGGCTGGAACAGCACGATGACCAGAAAGGTTAAGGCGAAGACAAGGAGCAACCGGCGCTCCATCCCTGGTTCTTGCTGAGGATTTTTGAATTCTGCCAAATTAATACTTTCTCAATGACTACAAAGCTCGGTTTTGCGATCACAATGAACTAGCCCGCGGGGACTATTCGACTCCACCATTTGTGGCTTGACCACGGGATCGAGTCCACCCTTCGCCAAGGGGTGACATCGCAACACTCGCCAGATCGCCATCAGGCTGCCCCGTGCTACTCCGTGGCGATCTATTGCTTCCATGGCGTACTCGGAGCAAGATGGCACGTACCGGCACGCTGGCAAGAACAGCGGGGACAAAGCCCACTTGTATCCTCGGAGCAAGATCAGCACGACGGTTTTGGGAATCTGCTTCATCCAAACCCATTCTGTCATTCCGAGGAGCAAAGCGACGAGGAATCTAGGTTTTCGCCGACACCGCGAAGAGCCTAGATCCCTCGCATCGCTCGGGATGACAACAACTGAGATTACACGGTCCGTTTCTCCAGGGACTTTTGAATTACTTCAAAAGCCCGGCCGATCTCGCTTCCTAACTCGCCAAACTCAAGTTTAAGCACTGACTTCTTGGGATTGATAACCACATCCACCGGAACACGAACTTCCGGCCAACGCAAACGAACCGACTCTCGCAATCGCCGTTTCATGCGATTGCGCTCGACCGCCCCGCCCAACACCCTCCCCACGGTGAATCCGATGCGGAGCCCTTCGCCTTGTTCCCGCTGCAGATAAAACACCGTCATATGGGCGGCAAAATGGCGGCGGCCCTTTTTGTATACCCGCTCGAAGTCGGCGTGCCGGAGCAGGCGCATGCTGCCCGTGAATCTGGCCCGCTTGTCGGGGCTGGGCAGGTTGAGACCACCGTTCGGAGCGAGACCGCTCTCACCATTCACGATCCAAACTCAGGTTGCGGAATTGCCACCAATTCCGGAAAAGGAAAACGACTACTCACGGAAGCCGGGCTTCACCGACACCCGCTTGCGTCCCTTGGCGCGCCGCCGCGAGATCACCGCTTGGCCGCTCTTGGTCTTCATCCGGGTACGAAATCCGTGCGTCTTCGAGCGGTGACGTCGGTTAGGTTGGAATGTGCGCTTGGGCATGAAACTTAGCTGCTCCTGATTCAGTTAGTCGGTGCAATAATAGCTGTAGGGCGAATGAGAAGTATAAATGAGCCAAGGCAGACGGGCAAACCGGCGTCAGTGCGACCGTTGGGCCAGAGCGTCGGTTCGCCAGCCAAGGTTCATCTTCGCGCGATTGTCGAACGATTCAGGTTCGTCAATTCCTGCACCACGCCCGCGGCAGTTATAAAGTCGCTACTTGACAGACTTTTTTTTTCGCGTTTTGAATTGTGGAAGTCAAAGAAAATCTTTGTCGAGATTTCCACAAAGACAATTTTTTTGTGCTAGTATGCGGACCGTTCCTGCTCATTGAAAATTTTTCTCACTCCAGCAAACCGGTTCTCCGTACGGGGCTTGTTGGGCTGGAAAATGGGCGCTTTCTTACGGCAATCATTTGATTTCAGACCGCTCGCTTAGGGCGGCAGCACCATCTAAGAATTTCTTATGTCGGTTTCAACTTCAACTCTTGCTCCCAATCCTTGGTTGCGCATCCTTGACGCGCTGGAAAAAAAGATCAACCGGCATTCCTACGACACCTGGTTGAAGCCCACCCGCTACAGTCACTCCAGCGGAGGTACGCTTTTCGTGTGGGTGCCCAAGGTTGAGTTCTGCCAGGTAGGCGACAAGTATGCCGACCTGATCCAGGAGGCGCTCGACAATCTTGGCCTCGAGTATCGGGAAGTAAAGTTCGTTCCGCCGGCAGACGATCCCGCCGAGACGCCCGTCCGCCACAACGGAGGACTTTCTGCCTACCCGGCTCCTGCTACTCACCCGTCGCAGGCACGCTTCGACTGGGACGGAGCGGCACAACTCAACCCGCGGTACACCTTCGACGCATTCGTCATCGGTAGCGGAAATCAGTTCGCCCACGCCGCCTGTCAGGCGGTTGCCGAACGTCCCTCGAAGGCGTACAACCCGCTCTTCCTCTATGGCGGCGTCGGGATGGGCAAGACCCACCTCATGCAGGCGATTGGCCACGAGGTGAGCAAGCGGCAACCGCAATTGGCCATCTGCTACGTATCCAGCGAGAAGTTCACCAACGAAATGATCAACTCGCTGCGCTACGACAAGATGACCAGCTTCCGCGACAAGTTCCGCAACGTCGACGTGCTGCTGGTGGACGACATCCAGTTCCTGGCTCAGAAAGAGCGCACGCAGGAGGAGTTCTTCCACACCTTCAACGCACTGCACGAGTCCATGAAGCAGATCGTGATTGCCAGCGATCGCTCGCCGAAGGAATTGGCCGAGATCGAAGACCGCCTACGCAGCCGTTTCGAGTGGGGCCTGATCGCCGATATCCAGCCTCCCGATTTGGAGACCAAGGTGGCCATCCTGCAGAAAAAGTCGGAACAGGAAAAGGTCACGCTTCCTACCGACGTAGCTCTGTACATCGCATCCAACATCCGCTCGAACGTCCGCGAGTTGGAGGGCGCGCTCATCCGGCTAGTGGCGCACTCTTCGCTGATCGGCGCCGAGATCACCCTGCCGTACACCCAGCAGGTGCTTAAGAATTTCATCGACTCTCAGGCCCGGAAGGTTACCATTGAGTCGATCCAGAAATCGGTTGCCGAGCAGTTTGGATTGCGGTTGGTCGAGATCAAAGCAAAGAACAACTCGCGCGCGATTGTTTATCCCCGGCAGATCGCCATGTACTTGGCCAAGCATCTGACCGAAGCCTCCCTGCCCGAGATTGGACGCCAGTTTGGCGGTAAGCACCATACCACCGTGTTGCACTCGGTCGAGAAAATCGACGCCGTACGCAAGACGGACAAGGATTTGAACCGCTTGCTTAATAAATTGACCGAGCAGTTGGGCGGATGAGCCAGGGGTTGGGCTGGAATTTCATTTTTTTCTCCTTCTTCCTGTTACTGCTGTTTTTGTTTTGATATAAGGGATGTATTCACGTAGCGCCACTTGGCCGGGGGACTTCAGGTTATGCCGGTAGAAGCGATAGCATCCGCCGCGGGAACCACCACCATGGAGATTACGGTCAGCAAGTTCGAACTCTTGCGAGAGCTCACGGCGACTCAAGGCGTGGTCGAGCGCAAGACCACCATCCCCATCCTGTCGAATTATTTATTTGAAGCCGCCGGCGACAAGCTTTCGCTCACCGCCACCGATCTGGATCTTAGCTTGCGTACGTCGTGCGTAGCCAAGGTGAAGAAAGAAGGCGCCTGCACGATTCCCGCGCGCAAGTTGCACGACTACGTGAAGCTGCTGCCCGACGCCGACATTACCATCAAGCTGCTGGAAAATCACTGGGTCAGCATCCGCTGCGGCCGTTCGAATACCAAAATGGTGGGCATGGCGCGGTCGAACTTTCCCAGCCTGCCAACATTCCCCACCGCCGGAGTAGTAAAGATCCCCGCCGAGGTTCTGCGGTCCATGATTGCCAAGACCGGCTTCGCCATTGCCAGCGAAGAATCGCGCTACACGCTGAACGGCGCGCTGATGGTGCTGAAGCCGGAATCGATCACCATGGTCGCGACCGACGGGCACCGCTTGTCGCACATCGAACGCAGCGGCGAGAAGTTTGAAGGTGTTTCCGGCGAGATGAAAACTCTGGTTCCCAAGAAAGCCATGGACGAGCTGAAGTCATTGCTCGATTCCACCGATGCCGAGGCCATCGAGTTCGCAAAGGACGAGTCCACGCTGTTTTTCCGCATCGGCCCGAGGCTTCTCACCTCCCGCCAACTCACCGGCCAGTTCCCCAACTTCGAAGCCGTACTGCCCAAGGACAACAACAAGAGCATCACGGTTCACGGCGAGGAACTGACCGCGGCGATCTCCCGCGTCGCCCAGTTTGCCGACGAGCGCTCGCGAGCCGTAAAGATGCGTCTGGAAAAAGGCGAACTGAAACTCTCCGCTTCCTCCACCGAAACCGGCGAATCGGAAGACTCGCTCGAAATCGACTACACCGGTGACCCGATCGCCATCGGCTTCAACGCGCAATATCTTCTGGATTTTCTCAAGGCCACGGGCAGCGGTGATGTGAAACTCGAATTCAAGGATTCTCAATCCGCCGGACAAATGCGCCCCGCCGAAGGCGAAGAGTACAAGTATCGCTACATCGTAATGCCCATGAGAATCTGAGTGGCTCGCCCTTGCAGATGCACTTCAGGGACCGCAAATGGTGTGTCAGACGCGTATCTTCGTCGCGATCATTCTTCTTAGTGGGTTCCTTTTCTCACAGGGTGCTCCTTCTGCCCCCCAGGCCTCGACGGTTTCCACCGCTTCCGACGCGGTCAGTCCTTCTTCCGGTTCCACGCTGCTTATTTCAACAAGAGCCAAAGACGGATCGGTTGTGGAACTTACAGCGGCGGACATTGAGATCAAGGAGGATGGGAAGTTGGTGCCGGTTCAGCAGGTTCGCAAGCTGAACCAAGCGTCTCTGCACTATTGCGTCCTGTTCGACATCAGCAACTCGGAGAGGTTCAAGTTTAAGTTCCAGCAGGATGTAGCTAGCGAGTTCCTCCGTCAGGTGGTGCGAACAGGAACAGACCGAGGGTGGCTCGCCCTGTTTGATATCGAGAGCCGTCAGAGCAACGAGACGGGCGATCCGACGCCGCTCGCAAATGCCATTTCTGCATCTAAACCTGCGGGGCCCACGGCGCTCTACGACGCAGTAACAGTATGTGCGAGCCGGATGGAGAAAGGTCGATCCGAGCAAGAGCTTCGCGCAATGTTTGTTTTTAGTGATGGTGGAGATAACCAGAGCCGCCACAGCTCCGATGAGGCGGTAGAAGCGGCCTTGATCGCAGGCACGCGCGTCTACACGATCGATCCCAATCAAGAGGGAGACGGGAACGGCCCAGGCGTTTTGAAAAAGCTGGCGGAAAACACCGGAGGCAGGTCCTTTTTTCCAGAAAGATTGAAGGATGTGAGCAGCATAACCTCCGAACTGAAGGGTGATATACAGAACCTATTTGCTGTAACCTACGCATCTGAGACCTCTAAGTCTGACGGCCGCTCGCGGCGGATAGAGATCAAATGCACGAGAAAGGGTGTCACAGTGCTTGCCCCGAAGCGCGTGAATTCATCTCATCCTTGACCTGCACGGTGCCGACGCCTTAGAGTTACCGCCATCCGTTACAGGAGGGAATCGTCATGCTCGGCGGATTCAAGCAGTTCATTCTTCGCGGCAACGTGATCGACATGGCCGTCGGCGTCGTCATCGGAGCGGCATTCGCCTCGGTGGTATCCGCTTTCACCAAGGATCTGCTCACTCCGTTGATTGCAGCCATTGTTGGAAAGCCCGATTTTTCCGCCATCAAGTTCACCGTCAACGGCAGCATGTTCGCCATCGGCGACTTCATCAATGCCGCCGTCTCCTTCCTGCTGGTGGCGACGGCCGTCTATTTCTTTGTCGTGACCCCAGTGAATCTTCTGGTCGCACGCATGCGCAAAGCGCCAGCGCCCGCCGATCCCACAACGAAAAAGTGTCCCGAGTGCCTGAGTGAAATTCCCATTGACGCCAAACGCTGCGCTCACTGCGCCCAGCCGATTCCGATGGGCCGAGCAGCCTAACCAGTTCTGTAGAAATCTGAGAGCCAAGTCCCCAAAGGAACGACACGTGAAAAACTATCAACTCAGCATCAAGCTACTGGAAATCCAGCCGCCCATTTGGCGCCGGCTGGCCGTGCCGGGAACTGTAACCCTAGCCAAGCTGCACAACATTCTCCAAATAGTGATGGGCTGGGGAAATTACCACATCTATCTTTTCAACGTAGGACGGGAGCAGTACGGCGAAGGTGTGTCGGAGTGGGCCGACTATGCGCAAAGAGTAGTCAACGCAAAACGCGTAATGCTGCAGGACATCGCTGCCCGCAAAGGCGCGCGCTTCATCTACACCTACGACATGGGAGATGGATGGGAGCACGAAATACGGGTGGAAGAAATCCAAGAGGGCGAACCCGAACAGGTCCGGTGCCTTGAAGGAGCGCGTAGTTGCCCCCCGGAAGATTCTGGCGGGCCCTACGGTTATGAGGAACTGCTGGAAATTATCTTCGACCCAAAGCACCCGGAATATCGGGATCGGCGCAACTGGTTGGCCGAGGGCTTTGACCCCGAACTATTTAATGTCGAGATCGTCAACCGCAGCCTCAAACGTCTGAAGCTTGGAAGAGTAGCCGCATAATTTACGATTCATTCGCGCAGCGTCCTATAACATAAAAGGAATGAGATGCCCTGGGAACGTGGCCTCGTGCCTCCTTGCCATCACCCTCTTGAGCCGCACAGTGCCAGCCCAACGGCAACCCACCGCGCCAAGCAAGTCCTCCGCGAACCCGAAGGCTGCAACCCTTGATCCCGGCGCCATCTCCGGCGACCTATACCGCAACCCCTCCTTCGGATTCACCTACAAGATCCCTTTTGGCTGGGTCGATCGCACCAGGGAGATGAGCGAGGATTCAACCCTAGATTCCAACGACCCCAAGAAATCAATCCTGCTTCTGGCGACGTTCGACCACCCGCCCGAAGCCACCGGAGACTCGGTGAACTCCGCGGTCGTAGTCGCAGCCGAACCCGCGTCTTCCTACCCCGGGCTGCAAACCGCCGAACAGTATTTCGGTCCGCTCACCGCGCTAACCAAGTCCAAGGGCTTAACCGTTGTCCACGAGCCTTACGAATTTCGCGTGGGAACTATGCAACTCGTGCGCGGCGACTTCAGCAAACCACTCGGCAATCTGACCATGCGCCAGAGCACCCTAGTCATGATCGAGAAGAGCTACGTCGTCTCCTTCACCTTCATTGGCGGCAGCGAGGACGACGTGGACGAACTTGTCGAAGGCTTAAGTTTTGGCAGGAAAGAAACGTCCGCTCCGCACAAATGAGTCAGCGAATCACAGCGTGAATCGAAACCCAGGCTCCGTCCGCCAAAAGCCCTCCCTAAATGACACAAGAATCGCAGTTTACCGGCTCGATTCCGGGTCCAAGAGCGGGCCAACCTATGCTATAATTCATAATTAATCCTGTTCCCGTAAGTGTTAATAATTTCAGTCATTTGACCTCATTTTAGGGCACAGGAAATGCGCGCCGGCCAGAGCTCAATTCTGGCCTTCTCCACGGAGCTGAATGGCGACCAAAGAAATCGATAGCACGGCCATCGTCGACACCAAGAATCGAGCCGGAGGCCCCAACCCCGCCGACGGCAGCAACGGCGATTACACCGCCGACTCCATCAAAGTGCTGGGCGGCATGGAAGCCGTTCGCAAGCGTCCCGCGATGTACATCGGATCGACCGGCGAAATTGGCCTTCATCATCTAGTCTATGAAGTCGTGGACAATTCGGTCGACGAGGCGCTCGCCGGATACGCCGACAAAATCGAAGTCGCAATTCACCTCGACAACTCCATTACGGTGGTCGATAACGGCCGCGGCATTCCCGTCGATGACATGGATATCGATGGCGAGAAGGTTCCCGCTGCGCAAGTGGTGATGACCACGCTGCACGCCGGCGGCAAGTTCGATGCATCTTCGTACAAAGTTTCCGGAGGGTTGCACGGCGTCGGCGTTTCCTGTGTGAACGCGCTCAGCGAAGAACTTGACCTGGAAATCTGGCGCGATGGTTTCACTTGGGAGCAGACCTACTCCAAGGGTGAGCCGACCAGCAAGCTGACAAAAGCGGGCGCAACCAAGAAGCGCGGAACCAAAGTTCACTTCCTGCCCGACAAGAGCATCCTCACCGTAACCGAATATAACTTCGATACGCTGGCGCAACGCCTGCGTGAACTTGCCTTCCTGAACAAGGGCCTGCTCATCACGCTCACCGACGAGCGCACCACGGATCCGAAAACCGGCGAGCCCAAGACCGTTGAATTCAAGTACAACGGCGGCATCGCGGAATTCATCAAGCACCTCAATCGCGGCAAACAGGTGCTGCACGACAAGCCCATCTACATGGAGGCCACCCGCGACGGCGTAGAGATGGAGATCGGCCTGCAATACAACGATGCCTACTCCGAAACCGTTTTCAGCTTCGCCAACAACATCAACACGGTCGATGGCGGCACGCATCTCTCCGGCTTCCGCACCTCGCTGACCCGCACCATCAACTACGCTGGCCAGCAGATGGGCCTGTTCAAAGACGTAAAAGAAAATCTGACCGGCGATGACGTGCGCGAGGGCCTGGTTGCCGTGATCAGCGTCAAGCTGTCGCAACCCCAGTTTGAAGGCCAGACCAAGGGCAAGCTGAACTCCGACATCGCGGGGGTCGTGCAGGCATTCGTCAACGAACGCCTGGGCGCGTACCTGGAACAGAACCCGACCGTCGGACGAAAGATCATCAACAAGGCGATTGACGCCGCCCGCGCGCGCGAAGCGGCGCGCAAAGCCCGCGATCTCACCCGCCGCAAGGGCGCTCTCGACGGCGGAGGTCTACCGGGAAAACTGGCGGATTGTTCGGAAAAACAGCCGGAGCGTTGTGAACTGTTCCTGGTCGAAGGAGAATCCGCAGGCGGCACCGCGAAACAAGGCCGCGACCGCCGTTTCCAAGCCATTCTGCCGCTCAAGGGCAAAATCCTAAACGTCGAGAAAGCCCGTTACGACAAAATGCTGGCGCACGAAGAAATTCGCGCCATGATCACAGCGTTGGGCACCGGCATCTCGAAAGAAGATTTCGACGCCAGCAAACTGCGCTACGGAAAAATCATCCTGATGACCGACGCCGACGTCGACGGAAGCCACATTCGCACCCTGCTGCTCACATTCTTCTTCCGCCACATGCAGGAGTTGATCAAGCGCGGTAACGTGTTCATCGCGCAACCGCCACTGTATTCGATCAAGAAAGGCAAATCGCAGCAGTACATCAAAGACGACCGCGAGTACGTGAAAGTCCTGGTGAAGCGCGCCTCGGAAGGTCTGGTTGTGCGCTATGGCGAGGGCGCGGCCAAACTGGAAGGCACGAATCTCTCGCGCTTCATGAACGTCCTGGACGAGTATCTCAAGCTGTTCGACAAAGTCGACAAACGCCTGCGCGACGAACGCGTAACCGAGATCCTTCCCAAACTCGATCTTTCCAAGAGGGCTGACTTCGAAGGCGACAAGAATAGTGCGCCCAGGAAAATCGAGAAGCTAGAGAAAGAACTGAAGAAACTACAGAAAGAACGCAACTTCAAGGAAGTGGAAAGCCGCTTCGACGAAGAACACAATCTGTGGGCGGTGCGCTACGTCAACTCCCAGGGCGCCGAACACCTGATCAACTGGGAACTGGCCTCCACTGCCGAGTACCGGCAATTGCTCTCAAAGTTCAAGCAGATCGAGCCCTACATGGAACCGCCATTTGTGGTCGAGACCGTCGCCAAAGGCGCCGCCGCCACTAGCGTTGCTGAAGAGTCGAGCGACGTCGAGTCTGAGAATGGCGACAAAGCGAAGAAAGCAGCGCAAGAAGTCGCCGCGAAAGCCGCGCCCAAGAAGAAGCCCGAGCCTCAGCTAGTCGAGAAGGCGACCGCCCGCGATCTCTTCGACTACGTGCTAGCGGAAGGCCGCAAGGATTACATCGTCCAACGATACAAAGGTCTGGGCGAAATGACCTCGCAGCAACTGTGGGAAACCACCATGGACCCAGAGCGCCGCACCCTGTTGTCGGTGAAGCTCGAAGACATCGCCGAGTGCGAAACCATCTTCACCACGCTAATGGGCGAAGACGTAGAAGCCCGCCGCAAGTTCATCGAAGACAACGCCCTCGACGTGAAGAACCTGGATATCTGATCGGCTCACGCAGGAATGTGTGGGGCCGGGTCTTCGACCCGGCCAAGCCGAGCAAAGCTCGCCGAAGCCTCGCCTCCAAGGTCAAATATCCTCTGCAAGTTATCTGACAATCACGTCAACTGGCGAAGCGGGAACAAAATTCCCTTTCGCCGGGTCTAACTTAAATGCTGGAGGAAACTCACATGGTGATCGCTTGGCCTCCTCTTTGGTGGAAAGATCGAAATTGGCTCAAGAACCTGTGGCTTATTGCCGCCGGAACCGCTGCCATCTACTACGGCGCGATTCAGCCCAGGCAGGACTTTCGCGGGGTTGCGATGCAAAGGGCATCAGCCCTCGCGGCCATCGAGGACAGCCGTCACCAGCATTGGTTCCAGCCAAACATTCTGGCAGTTCGCGAAGAGCGCCAGGCCGAAGGGGTGGTCGGAGGCGTGCCTGGAGGCGGGGCATATCAGAAAAGCACTGTTAACCGGCTGGCAGACGACAACGAGCGCAAGATTCTCCGCACCAGTTCAATTGCGCTGATCGTTGAAAAGCCCGCTGATGCTGCTGGGAAAGTCCAGCAACTTGCGGAAGCCGCCGGAGGATTCCTGGTGAATTGGCAAGCCAACGGCGATCAGGAAGCGACCAGCGCCTCTTTGATGATCCGTGTGCCCGTCGCGAAATTCGAATCAACGCGCACCGCAATTCGAAAGCTCGCGCAGCGGGTTGAGAACGAGCGCGTGGAAGCCGAGGACGTGTCCAGACAATACGTCGATGATCAGGCGCGTCTGCGCAATCTGCGCGCGCAGGAAACCCAATACCTGGCAATTCTTAGGCAGGCGCGCACCGTCAAAGATACGCTTGACGTCAGCGACAAGCTGAACCAGGTCCGCGGCGAGATTGAACAGCAGCAATCCGAATTCAATACTCTCTCCAAGCAGGTGGAACTGGTCGCCATCACAGTTTCTCTGCGAAAGGAGACTGAAGCACAGGTATTCGGGCTTCCGTGGCGTCCGCTCTACGAAGTTAAGTTGGCAGCGCGACTGGGACTGGAAGGATTAATCGACTATTCCACCTCCGTGCTCTCCTTCTTTTTCTGCCTACCCGCAATTGTCTTATGGATGGCAACGATTCTGGTCGGCGCCGCCATCGGCTGGCGCGTTCTGCGCTGGGCTGGCCGCCTGCTGTTCGTCACCAGAGCATCGGCTGTAAATAGCTGAGCCGCGAATCGAATCGTCCTGACTTGCCCCCGGACGGCGTCCTGGCACGGGAGATTCCGCCTGTCCGCAGGGTGCCCCGTTCAAGCTTCCCGCTTGGGCGGGGTGTGTTCACGAGATCACTCACAGACGGTGGCCTTCGCGGATCACGCAAAACCAGCCCATGACGTGGCGATCGGCCCCTGGGCATTTCCTATCCACGCACTTCGTACTTCACCTTCGGATAAACCCGATCAAACGCCACCCACGTCAGCGCGATGACCACAAACACCAACACGCTGCCCTCCGGCCCCACCGAGCCCCCCGTGAGCCAGCGCGAGCCGTGGAAGGATGAACGCATCAGGTGACCGGTCACCATCCCACCGCTGTCGGGCACAGAGTACAGATAACTTTCGCCCCAATCCCACGAAGCGTGGAAGCCGACCGCGAACCACAAGTTTCCGGTACGGCGAAGAGTCAGACAGAAAAAAAGTCCGATGGCCGCGACCGCGAGCAAGCCAACCCAGGTTTCTCCGGGATTTCTGTAATGCAAGGCTGCGAAGATGGTCGACAGTAGCAAGGCTGCAGGCCAGAAACCAATGCCCTGGGTCAGCGTGAATTGGGTATAGCCGCGCAGCAGAAACTCTTCGAAGAAGCCGACTACAACAAAAAACGCGCCCCAGAAAGCCGCAAATTCCAAGATACGCCGGCCGTGCAGGACGACTCTTCCCAGGGAGAAATCGCCAACTCCGCCGATCGCGAGCACCAGAGCCGTGATCGCCACCATGCCCCAAACCATGCCCACCCAGAACGATTTGCCAAAGGCGCCGCGCCGTGGAAGACCATAATCGCCGAAGGGACGTTTCTCAATCCATCCCATGACAACCGCAGGGAGGGCAACCACGACGAACGACCCCATCTCCGCAATCAGGTCCAGCCAGACCTTGATCGCCACATGCGGCTCGATGTCCTCCAGCAGAATCCCCAGCAGCATGCGGAGCGCCCTCCACATGACCACGTAGAGCAGAAGCCGCCATCCACCTCGCAGCCCTTGGGGCCCGAAAAAAATCGTCTGGGTCGGCTCGAGGAATGGCCGCTGCAATGGCGTAACTATTTCGGGATCAGGCTGACTGACCGCTGCTTCTGCTGGACCGATATTCGCAGACGCCGAGCCTTCTTTGACTTCGTCCATTGCGCAAGTTTCCCAATCGTCCCCGGACATGGTAAAACACTCGCCGTCCCTTAATGGCTAAATTTCTCACGCGCGAACGCTTTGGTAAGCCTCAGGTCCTGGCCGGATTTCTTTTGCTCGCGTTCCTGGCCCAGTGCGGCTGGTTGCTCTCCCGTGGCACCAAACCACTCGAAATAGACTCTGCGCAGTGGTTCCGCGTGGTGGAAGGGCTGCAACAGTGGAGTGGGGAATCGGTCGCAGGAACGCCCTCCGTGGAGCGTATGGAGGCTGGGACTCCGACTCCCGCAGAAATCGATCACAACGACGGCTACGATCCCAATCACTCGCCGCTGTGGTACCTGTTGGCTTCACTCCCGCTGCTGGGCTGGACGGGCACTTCGGAAGCGGGCTCTTTTCACTATTGGGGATGGCTGGCGCGGGCACCCTATTTAATCTTTGGCGTGCTCCTCGGCGCATCCTTGTGGTACGTGGCCCGCAGGCTCTACGGAAACGCGGGTGGCTACATCGCGCTGGCGCTGTACTGCTTCTCTCCTGCGATTCTCCGCAGCAGCACGCTGTATTCTACGCAACCGGAGATGGGTGCGGCGTGGGGCGCGTTCGGAGCCATCTTCACCGCCATTGCGGTGGCCCACACTTTGTACGCTCCGCGCGAGGTTGTAGTGTGGAACTGGAGGCGCATTTTGCTGTTGGGACTCTCCCTAGCCTTAGCCATCGGCTCTCAGTTCTCGCTGATCATCCTGCTTCCCATCACGCTTGGGTTCATGCTCTATCTTGCGCCCACCCGACGGCGAGCAGCCGTGGCGATTTGGGCGGCAGCGTGCGGGGTCGCATTCCTGCTCCTGTTCGCCTCATATCTTTTCCGTCCGCGCGTTTTTTGGCAAGGCTTGCGCCACGCCGGGTTTCTCGGAATCAGTTGGCAGGCATTCGTCATGCCCGCAACCTACCTGCGGACTCTGGCGCAAATCGGGCAGAGCGGCCCGGTGCTGTTGTTGGTGATCCCAGTGGTTCTGGTCGCGTACTTCGTCTGGCGGCGGCCAAGGTATTTTGGCAACACGGCGCCCTTGATGATCGCAGCATTGTTCCTTCTCTTCAGCCTGGGTACGCCCCACTATCCCGGATTCGGATTTCAACTGATGGCAACGCCATTCTTGTTTGTGTTTGTCGCAGGGATCGCTGCCGACCTGCTGGAGACCCAGCAACGCGATCTGATATTGGCCTGCGTCTGGGGACTCTTGTTGGCCAATGCCCTCTGGAATTTGGCAGAACTCGCGCGCGTCGGAAGGCCGTTATAGCGCCATGAAGCTAGACAGCAACTCGCTTCGATCCAAAATGGGGGAGTCGGAAATTCCAGTCAAGTTCCCTATTTCCGCGGGTGACGGATCGACAGCCCCAATGGGGGATCCTTCACTCAGCTGGAATGGGGCGTGCCCCAAACGAGCGCACAGCCCAGCTTTTCAGTTACTTAGCTCTGAAACCAATCGCCCCACACGGGACACTAAAGTAATTCTCTTTGGGCACGCAACTTCACGCACCCTCGTATGTTCTAATCATTAGAGGGGGAGTGCGCCATGCCTGGAAAACTAGAGTATGATTTCTCCGTGCAACGGCTGAATCGAGCTACCGGAGCGGGTTTTGCATTGATACTTTTCGCGCTCACTTTTCTGGCGCTGGTGCTCAGTACCACGGCGACCGCCCAAGTCAAAGGCATGCCTGCCTCAGTCACGTCGCCCGGATTTGGTGGCCGCCAAGTTAATGGAGTGGCACCGAGCGTCACTTCTCTGGGATCGCGCGGCTACACCCCGTCGGCTCCGGTTTGCTGCTTCCGTGGCGGGTTTGGGTCGAGGCCGAATCCCCCATCGAACTTTCATCACCGTGATCGCGACCGTTCTCTTTGGTTGGGCGGAATTTACGGGACGCCATATTACGGATACTACGATTCCAGCAATGACGCAGCCAATGATCCGTCCGGCGATCAGTACAGCGGCGGACCTACGATTTTTGACCGGCGCGGTTCCGGGGCAGCGCCTCCGCCAGCTCCAGCTCCACGTCCGAGCCGTGCCAGCAACTACATCCCGCAGGAGGAACCCGCATCGGACCTGGCTGGGCAGTCTGAAGAAATCGCTTCCGACCAGCCTCAAACTGTGCTGATATTCAAAGACGGCCATCAACTCGAAGTTGCGAACTACGCCATTGTTGGGAGCACGGTGTACGACTTGACTGGCGGACGTCGCCAGAAGATTGCTCTCGCTGACCTGGACCTGACCGCTACCGTGAAGCAGAACGACGACCGCGGCATCGACTTCCGCGTTCCCGGCGCCGCTGAAGCGAACTAGCGCATGCTCAGGCCGCACATCGTCGCGCTGATCTCCGCCCTGCTGGGAGCGGCGGTTTTCGCGCCGATCTCAATGGCACAAATGCGTGGCCCGGGATCCTCTGGCTTCGGGCATAGCGTCGGCGTCTCATTTACGGGACGGCCGCATCACTCGTTTGGCCCCGCCGCGATTTTCCTGGGCGACCCATTTTACGCAGACTATCCGGTTGCGCCATTAACAATCCCACCCCAGTATGTCGTTGTGCAGCCGGCCACTACCGTCGACACGCCACCAGAGACAAAATCCGAACCGCTAATGATTGAGTTGCAAGGCAATCGCTATGTGCGTTTTGGCGGAAGGCAACAATCCGGAGAACGCGGCATGAATGCAGCCCCCGATTATGCCGAAGCCCAGGCGGGCAACTCCTCGCGACTCACTCAACCCCCAGCTCACCCCGAACTCCCGCCGACGGTGCTGATCTTTCGCGACGGCCACCGCGAACAGGTGCCCGAATACGCCATCGTGGGCAGCACGCTTTACGCCACCGGAGATTACTGGCAGAGCGGCCACTGGACAAAAAACATCCGACTCTCTGCACTCAACATCCCCGCGACGGTGAAAGCCAACCACGACAACCGCGTCAACTTCATGCTGCCGTCGGCACCGAACGAGGTCGTCACCCGGCCTTAGTTTTCCTTTACCGCGGCTGGGATCTCAAGTTCTGCCTGCGCTCGGGACCTGAAACAGCAACCTCGGTGCGCTCCAAGAACCCTTTACGCGTGGTATAATGATCACTACCCAATTGGCCAGTAAAGCACTGTAAATGCAACAGTTTACGGAAACACCCCGAGGGCAGTACTACGGGGCATCACTTCTGAGAACTGAGAACTGAGAACCGAGAACTGAAGCGAAACGGAACCCGAAATGCCCGACGATCAAAATCCCGAACTACCGTTAACTCCCCCACCCCCCGGCGAGGGCGGCAATCCCGGCGCGCTGAACATTCAACCCGTCAATATCGAAGAGGAGATGCGGCGGTCGTATCTCGACTATTCGATGTCGGTGATCATCGGACGCGCCCTGCCTGACGTGCGCGACGGATTGAAGCCCGTGCATCGCCGCATTCTCTACCACATGTTTGACTCCGGCCTGCTGCACAATCGCAGGTACGTGAAGTGCGCCAGGGTTGTCGGCGAGACCATGGGCAAATACCATCCCCACGGCGATACCGCACTGTACGACGCGCTGGTTCGCATGGCGCAACCGTTTTCCTTGCGCTATCCGTTGATCGATGGTCAAGGAAACTACGGCTCGGTCGACGATGATCCGCCAGCGGCTATGCGGTACACCGAGTGCCGCCTCACGCGCATGGCGGAAGATCTCAACGCCGATATCGATAAGGATACGGTGGACTTTGAGCCGACTTACGACGACTCCAACACGCAACCGACCGTTCTGCCCACGCGCATCCCCAATCTTCTGGTCAACGGATCGAACGGAATCGCGGTCGGGATGGCGACCAATATCCCGCCCCACAATCTGACTGAAATCGTGGAAGCGACGATCCTGCTGGTGAACAATCCGGCCGCCCAACTCCCTGAGATTCTAAACATCGTGAAGGGCCCCGACTTCCCGACCTACGGGATCATCCACGGCAAAGCCGGAATCTTCGAGGCCTACAAAACCGGCCGCGGCCGCTTTATGATGCGCGCCAAAGCCGGCATCGAAACTTTCAACAAAGATCGCCAGGCCATCGTCGTCACCGAGATTCCGTATCAGGTCAGCAAAAAGCGCCTCATCGAGCGCATGGCGCAACTGGTCAACGACAAGATCATCGACGACATCAGCGATATCCGGGACGAGAGCGATCGCGACGGCATGCGCATCGTGGTCGAATTGAAGCGCGGCGGCGAACCCCAAATCGTACTCAACCAACTCTTCAAGCACACCTCGATGCAGGAAGGCTTTTCCATGATTTTTTTGGCTGTCGTAAATGGACAGCCAAAGGAAATGGGCCTCATCCAGGCCATCAAACATTTCATCGATCACCGGGTGGACGTGGTTCGGCGCCGCACCGCGTTCCTGCTGGCGAAAGCGAAGGACCGCGAGCACATCCTCGAAGGCTATCTCACCGCGCTCGATCACCTCGACAACGTGATTGTCATCATTCGTGCCAGCGCCAACCGTGCCGATGCGCGCGAAAACCTGGTCGCCTACTTCGCCGGCAAGAAGATCGAAATCAACATCACGGGCCGCGCGCCCAAGCTCGATCCCGAAAAGCCGTTCACCGGCATTCAGGCCGACGCCATTCTCGAATTGCAACTGCATCGCCTGACCAGACTCTCGATCGACGAAATCAACAAAGAGCTGAAACTTACCCGTGACAACATCGCCGACTACGAATCGATCTTAGGATCAGAGAAGAAGCTGCGCGGCGTGATCGTGAAAGAGCTCGAAGAGGTCAAAAAGCTCTA
>Ga0209517_10000952_pt1 | contig 46635 bp, 48 predicted proteins | sample PeaSoiMetSII2010_FD_187695 | JGI IMG/M metagenome (GOLD analysis project Ga0209517, IMG submission 187695) | Peat soil microbial communities from Weissenstadt, Germany - SII-2010 (SPAdes) (version 2) | ecosystem: Environmental > Terrestrial > Soil > Wetlands > Peat | place: Germany...
CCCGCCGGTGCCGGTGATGGAACCGCGGCGCACATCGCCCAGCCTACTGAATTCCGCGATCAAATCGTCGCGTTCGGCTTCTAAAGCAATCAGGGAATCAGGCATGTGCCCCCCCCCTAACCGAGCGTATCACATACGCTCGGTTAGGAGAAGCAGAACAGCAAACCCGCCTTCCGCCAACATTTATGTCGCGCACCCTGGTGTCCTGAGGTGGTTGAGTTGGGCGATCATCCGTGAGCGGATGATGAGGCGATGTTCAGAATCCAGCGTCTGAAACTTCTGTACGCGCTGGCGGGTTTACTCTTTGCGGGATATTGCACTGCGGAGTTGCTCACGGCCCATATCGCTAATCACACCCCGATTTCGAGCGGCACGCTGTACTGCCTGCTCCTGTTCGTATCCGTTCCGGCCTTCGGCTACATTCTGTTGTTCAGACTGTTCCCTTCGGCTGCTCGATTCCTGAGGCGGTAACGCAAATCGGCCGGGATTGCTTGGGGCCACTGGCATGCCCGAGCCTATCAGATCCCAAATCCCTGCGATCATGGATGTGATGGGAAGGAAGTGGCCGAGAGGTACACGATGAATCAGCCCGTGTCTCGACGTAAGATGGTCGCCGGAGCAGCGCTCGCCGCCGCCGCGCCGCGGCTTTTCGCTGCGACGAACGCCACGCCCAAACTCTGGAGCAACGAATACTTCGCCAAGAAGGCTGGGGTTTCCCTGTACATGTTCCGCAAGCGCTCGACTCCACCCAAGTCCGGCGAGACTCCGCGGCCGGTGCTGTTCCTGGTGCACGGCTCGTCGATCTCCTCGCGCAACAGCTTCGACGTTACCGTGCCGGGGCGCGGCGAGTACTCGGTAATGAACACCTTCGCGGCGCTAGGCTTTGACGTTTGGACGATGGACCACGAGAACTACGGGCGGTCGGGCCAGACGCAGAGCAATTCCGATATCGCGAGCGGCGTCGAGGATCTGAAAGTTGGCGTCGACCTGGTGATGAAGGAAACCGGCCAGCAGAAGGTTCACATGTTCGGCGAATCCTCGGGCGGGCTGCGCGCCGGGGCTTTTGCGATGGCCCGGCCGGAGCGCGTGGACCGGCTGATTCTGGCGGCGTTCACTTACAAGGGCGACAACTCGCCCACGCTGGCCGAGCGCGCCAAGCAGCTCGATTACTACCGCACGCACAACCGCCGCCTGCGCGATCGCGAGATGATCCGCAGCATCGCCACGCGCGATAGAGCGGGCACGTCGGATCAGGCGGTGATGGATTACGTCGCCGACCAGGAACTGAAGTTCGGCGATCAGGTGCCCACCGGCACGTATCTGGACATGACGGCGCACTTGCCGGTGGTGGACCCGGCGCAGGTGAAGGCTCCGGTGCTGCTGGTGCGCGGCGAATACGACGGCATCGCGACGGTGGACGATTTGCAGGAGTTCTTCAAGCGCCTGCCCAACGGCGACCGGCAGTTTGCGATTCTGCCGGGCATGGCGCACTCGGTGGTGACGGGGCTGAACCGGCAGTTGTTCTGGCACGCGATGCACTCGTTCCTGACGATGCCGAAGGGGTCCGTCACTTAGCGGCTGTGGGTCTGGCCGCTCAAGATTAAGACGCCGCGTAGAAACGCGGCGGCAGCCCGGAAGGGCTGCCCCACTTCTCTCAAATCCGCGCCAGGCTGATCCCGCCATTCTTAGTGGCGACCTTGAGCGTCGCGCCGCCGCCGCCCAGAGTCACGTCCAGCTTGCGCGGCCGTCGGCTGCCCTCGACCACGCCACCGAAGTCCGAGCGGATTCCTCCATTCACCGTTTCGGCCTGAATGCGCGCCTGGAAATTGGCGGGCGCCGAAATGGTCACGCCGCCGTTCACCGTCTCCAGGTCGAGCTGGCGCCCTTGCCAGGCGCTCCGCGCCAGCGTGAGGTGCACACCTCCGTTCTTGGTCTTCCCCGTGACATCCCCGATGACCCGCTTGAGATCGAGCCCTCCGTTCTTCGTGTCGACATCCAGGCGCCCATTCATGTCCCAAACGGAGATCCCGCCGTTGAGCGCCGTGATTTTGAGGTCCTGGATCTGTGGCGCGAAAACCTCGTAGCTCACCGACCAGTAAGAATTGTTCGACGATTCAGGGCCGGAGGCCGCCACTCGCCCCGCCGCGCCGTCGACGTGGACCTGGGAAAACACCAGACCGGCATCGGAGTCCGAGTCGCCCCACGCCTCGACACGAGAGCGCACCAGGACATCGCTGCGCGTCCAGCCCTTGACGGAGACGCCGCCGTTCCGGCCTGGGTCCAGGGTCAATTGCCCGACGCTGGCCAGTGTTTGCTCACGGACATCACACTTGTGAGCTCGCCGGTCGTTGTTGCGATCCTGGCAGTTTAGTTGCTTGTCCCGATTGTCCTGCAATTGGCCGAATGCGCTCACAGCAGTCAGGACGGTCAGCCCGATGAACGGGAGCCTCGATTTCAACATGAGAGTCTCTCACTTTCTAGCGAAGGCCGCTGGGGGTTCGACGGTACTGGAGGAAAAACGTAACGGGAGGGCGCTCGTCATTGAAGAGAGCTCCGGGAAGGGAGCTCCGCGATGTTCATCCGCGAACGCCCGATGTGTGAACGGTTGCACCTAGCCGGCTCACGCGGGTCGCAGCCGGGCTTCGTGCCCCTTGACTCGAAACCCCACAGGCCGATAGACTCCTCGCTGGAAGGAAATTCGTGAAACTGCGCAGCATCCTCGCTTGTTTGGCATTCGCGTGCGTGCCGGCCGTGGCGTTGAGCGTCTGTGCGGACCCGGATTACCTGCCGTTTTCCAACCGCGCGGGCGGTGGGTTTGAAAACAAAATCGCTGAGGCCGTGGCGCAGGCGCTGGGCGAACCGCTGGAGTACACCTGGGCCAGTTACCGCGGCCATGGAGGGTTTCCGCAGTTCCTGTCGTCCACGCTGGATGCCCAGAAGTGCGATGCCGTGATGAGCATTCCGTATGCGAGCCGGGAAGAGCTGACTACGCGGCCCTACTATGTTTCGTCTTACGTTTTTGTCTCTCCGAAGAGCAAGAAGTACGACATCACGGGCATGGATTCGCCTGCTCTGAAGCGGCTCAAAGCCGGATTTGAACGGGATACTCCGGCCGAGGACGCCTTGAAGATGCGCGGCATGATCCCGGGCGTGGCCGTGGCGTTCGACGTGTCGGGGGAGGGAGGAGAGTCGCCCGCGAGCATGCTGGAGGCTCTGAAGAACGGGCAGATCGACGTCTTAATCACGTGGCAGCCGGCCATCGGTGCTTTCCTGCGCGGATATCCGGACATGGAAGTTGTGGTGGTTCCGAATACACGCGCCTTAGGGGCGCCGGAGCAGTATTCTTTTCCTATGTCGATGGGCGTTCGCGAAGGGAACCAGACGTTGAAGAAGAGGCTCGACGACGTGATTGAAAAGCACCAGGCGGAATTTACTGCGATTCTGGCTGAGAGCGGAGTGCTGGTGTCGAGATGAGTCCTAGGTGGATTGAGGGCGCTGGCAGGCGCCGGCTAAAAGCCGGCGGCAGGCTGAAAGCCTGCCCCACTGTCTTGCTAATGGCAGCTTGTTTAGCTGGGGCCCCGCAGGCGGACGACGCTCAGAAGTTGATTCAGGCTAGCGACTGCTCGTCGTGTCACGCCGTAGATCGCCAAGTGGTGGGTCCCGCTTACAGCGACGTCGCTAAGCGTTACCTCGGCCAATCCGATGCGGTGGAAAAGTTGGCAGCTAAAGTTCGCGACGGCGGTTCGGGCATGACGCCTCATGCCGATTTGACGGATGCACAGCGGAAGGCGATGGTCGAGTGGATCTTATCGCAGAAGGATTCAGCGGCTGCTCCGCCGTCCGGCGCCGCTAAGCTATATACCTACACTTTGAAAGACGGGACCACGGTCCAATTGGATTTTCCACTCATGCTCGATGGTCCCGGGCAGAAAGTTACCAAGGACGTCTTCCATGGTTATCAGCTCTGGAATTCGTACTGCTACCGCTGCCATGGTACCGACGCCACGGGCAGCCAGCTGGCGCCGGATCTGCGGCACTCGCTGGCCTCGGGGATGAAGCAGCCGGAGTTTCTGTCGGTGACCATGACCGGCCGGAAGGAAAAGGGCATGCCCAGTTGGGCCGGCTTTCTCAGCGAGAAAGATGTCGCCGACGTTTACAGATACGCCAAGGGACGCAGCCTCGACCTGGTGCCGGTGGGCCGGCCTCCGTCGGAGCAGGACTGAGGAGTGACCACCCCTTTGACTGGCGCGGGTGGCTCAGATAAGATCCAGCAATGCAAATCTACCGAATCGCCGCGAGAGGGATGCGCGAACGCGGGATGGGTGAAGGTCGCGGACAAGCTGAAGCAGGTTGGCTCGCGGTGCGGGCTTTAAAGGAGATCTTGAAATGAACAGCATGAGATGGCTGACCGTAACAACCGCACTGGGTGCGTGTATCGCGATCGGACCGATTTCGTCGCGTGCCGACGAAGCCCTGGAGAAAGACGCCCAGGACCCCAATCAGTGGGTCTTGCCGCTGGGGAGTTACAGCGGCATCCGCCACAGCAAGCTGACCCAGATCAACGCCCGCAACGTGGGAAAACTGCGGGTGGCCTGGACCATGTCAACGGGCACTCTCCGCGGGCAGGAGGGCCAGCCGCTGGTCATTGGCAACATGATGTACTTCGAAAGCTCCTACCCCAACTTCGTCTACGCCATCAACCTGGACGAGGTCGGACAAATCGTCTGGAAATTCGCTCCGGAGCAGGATAAGTTTGCGCCCTCGGTAGCCTGTTGCGATCTGGTGAACAAGGGCGTGGCTTACGCCGACGGAAAGATCATTGTTAGCACCTTGGACACTCACGTTTACGCGCTGGACGCGAAAACCGGCAAGGTCGTTTGGAGCGTCCAGAACGGCGATCCGCAACTGGGGCAAACCATGACCATCGCTCCCCTGGTGGTGCATGACAAAGTGATCGTGGGAATCTCGGGCGGAGAATATGGCGTCCGCGGCTTCCTGGCCGCGTACGATCTCAAAACGGGAAAGAAGGTGTGGCTCGCCAATAACGTCGGGCCGGACAATGAGATCCTGTTCGATCCTAACAAGACCATCGACGGGGCGACCCAGCAACTGGCGGGCAAGGATTCCAGTCTCAAGACTTGGACCAACGACGAGTGGAAACTGGGCGGCGGCACCACCTGGGGCTGGTACACTTTCGATCCGCAACTCAACCTGGTTTATTACGGCAGCGGAAACCCGGGTACGTGGAATCCCACGCAGCGGCCGGGCGACAACAAATGGTCCACCACGATTCTGGCGCGCAATCCCGATACCGGAGTCGCCGCGTGGGCCTACCAGATGACGCCGCACGACGCCTGGGATTATGACGGCATCAACGAGGGTGTGCTCACCGATAGCGTCGTCGATGGAGCTACCATACCGACGCTGACGCATTTCGATCGCAATGGCTTTGCCTACGTGCTCGACCGGCGCAACGGCAAGCTGCTGCGCGCGAACAAATTCGATCCGTCGGTCAACTGGGCCAAGGAGATCGATCTGAAATCCGGCCGGCCCGTCGTCAACCCCGACAAGATGACCAAGGAAGATGTGAACGTCAAAGACATCTGTCCGGCCGCGCAGGGCGCCAAGAATCACCAGCCGGCTTCCTACGATCCGAAGACCAAATTGTTCTACGTGGGCACCAACCACATCTGCATGGACTACCAAGCCTTCAGCGTCAAGTACCGCGGCGGCTTCCCGTACGTGGGCGCGACCTTGAGCATGTTCCCGGCGGATCACGGCGACATCCGCGGCCGGCTGATCGCTTTTGACCAGGTGACGGGCCAGACCAAGTGGGCGGTCAACGAGAAGTGGCAAGTCTACAGCGGACCGCTGACCACCGACGCCGGCGTGCTGTTCTATGGGACGCTGGATGGCTGGTTCAAGGCCGCCGATATGGCCACCGGAAAGGTTCTGTATCAGTTTCACGCGCCCTCGGGCATCATCGGCAACCCCATCAGCTACATGCACAAGGGCAAGCAGTACGTCGCGGTGCTCACCGGCGTCGGGGGCTGGGCTGCCATCGGCCTCGCGGAAGGTCTTACCAAGGGCACGGAAGGGCTCGGCGCAGTCGCGCTGACCACTACTCTGGCCGACTTTACGAACCTCGGCGGAACACTGATGGTGTTCTCGCTGGAGTAGCAGCGGTTCTGGCCCCTAGCGGGAAACGGTGATCGCGGGCGGCGCGCTAGTGTCCGCAAATCTTAGACCTTCGGATCTCGCCAAGGCGCGAAGGCGCTAAGAATGAAACAAAAAGTCTTGGGTTCTTTGCGCCTCAGCGTCTTTGCGAGGAGATCTCCGATTTTTTTCCGCGAATTTTGTGACTTACGGCGTTAGCCGGCCATCCTCTGCGATCGGGCACCCAATCTGGTCCGCAACGTGCAATCATGCGATCCGATCATGCTGCCTTTTCACAAGATCCTGTTTCCCGTGGATTACTCCGCGCCGTGCCGAGCGATCGTGCCTTACATCAAGGAAATCCGGCAGCGCTTCTCCACGGAGTTGACGCTGGTCCACGCTTACGGACCGGAGGCGCTGGCGTACAGCTCGCTCCCGATTTCCGACCCGGATTTGCCGGAAGCGGCGCGGGCCCACGAGGACCAGCGGCTGCGCGAGTTCGCCCTCGAGGTTTTCCCCGGCGAACATGTGGAGACGTGCGCGGAGTTGGGCGAGCCCGGCACCGCGATTCACAAGCTCCTGCAGCACCAGGGCGCGGATCTGATCATGCTGGCGACGCACGGCCGGGGCCCCATCCGCAGGTTGCTGCTGGGGTCGGTCGCGGCGAAAGTGCTGCACGACGCGAGCGCCGCCGTCTGGACCGGCACCGGCTCGGCGCTCATGGAGCATCCGCCGCAAATCCCGTACCGGTCCATTCTGTGCGCGGTGGACGACAGCGACGAGGCCGAGGGCGTGCTGAAAGCCGCCGCGGCGCTGGCTGCCGCGTATGACGCCCGGTGGTCACTGGTGCACGTGTTGGAGACGCCGCCCGAGCCGCTGGAGGTCGATTTCACCCCCTACAATCGGGAGGCCCTGGCCGCGGCGGATTTCCGCTTGCGCGAGTTGAAGGGGCAGTGCGGCATCGACGCGCCGCACGCCGTGCTCGACGGGATGGTCGCCGGGGTACTGCGGCAGGAAGCCCTGCGGCAGGGGGCTGGCCTGATCGTCACCGGCCGGGGCGCGGTGCAGTCCCGGTTCAGCCGCCTGTGGTCGCATCTATACCAGATTGTCCGGGAGTCGCCTTGTCCGGTGCTGAGCATTTGAGTCTGCCCGTCCTCCGCCCGTCAAATCACCCACGACCGCTGGGCCAAATCACCCGAACTCGGCTGGTCTTGCCGATATGGGGCATTGGATGGGCGCTACGCGTTGGATACCAATGGAAGCTTAGTCGCAACAATGGCATTCCGCGTGCAATCCGAGCGGGTGTATGGCGCCCATCCTAAAACTCAGGGGTAGGGGACGGAGGTTGAATCATGCGTCGCTTTTATCCGTATTTACGGACTGTGTTGCTGATTGTGGCCGTGGCGATGAGCTTGGCCAGTGCGCCGAGGAGAAAGCCGTACTCCTCGCACGAGAAAGCGTTCTATGCCGACGCTCAAACGGTGGAGTTCGTCAAGCCGGGCTTGACGATTACAATTAATTCGGCGAGTATCGCCGCGGATGGCACGATCTCGACGACCTACAGTCTGACGGATCCGTCGGGCTTGCCGCTGGATTCCGCGGGAGTCACCACGCCGGGGACCGTCAGCGTCAGTTTCATCGCCGCGGTGCTGCCCAATGGCCCAGACGCACAATACACCGCCTACACCACCCGCGTGGCGAGCGGCGCGGCCATCGCCACGGAGAATCAACCCGGAGCCGATAGCGGCGGGGCGACGACCTCTTCCGCGGCGGGCGTCTATACGTATACGTTTCACACCAAAGCGCCGTCCGGATTTGACGCAACGGCAACGCACACCATTGGCGTGTATGGATCGCGCAGCCTGACAACCTTCAACCTGGGGACAGATTACGCCAGCGCAACTTTCGACTTCGTTCCCAACGGCTCCAAGGTGACCGAAGTTCGCGATGTCATCCGGACCGCGGCCTGCAACGGCTGTCACGATCAGCTCTCCGCGCACGGCGGTTCGCGGCGCGGCATGGCCATGTGTGTTCTGTGCCACACTCCTCAGAACGCCGATGCCAACACGGGCAACAGTCTGGACATGAAGGTCATGATCCATAAGATTCACGACGGTTCCAGTCTGCCGAGTGTCGTGGCGGGCAAGCCGTATCAGATCATCGGATTCCAAAACTCCGTCAACGACTTTTCGAAGGTGGTCTTCCCGGCCGACGTCCGGCGCTGCCAGATGTGCCACTCGCAGACGGACAGCGCCACCCAAGCTACGGCCTACCTGACCAAGCCCGAGCGGGTAGCTTGCGGCTCCTGCCATGACGATGTCAATTTCGCCACCGGCGTGAATCACGCGGGCGGGCCGCAGTTCGACGACAATCTGTGCGCCAACTGCCACATCCCGCAAGGCGAGATGGATTTCGACGCGTCGATTAAAGGCGGGCACGTCGTGCCGGCAGATTCTTCGCTGCTGGCCGGCCTGGTAGTTAGGTTGACCAAGATTCAGAACGGCTCCGCGGGCAAGGCGCCGGCGGTTACGTTCACGGCGCAGGATAACAGCGGCAAAGCTATTCCCTTATCGCAGCTAAGCACCATTTCTTTGACGATGGCGGGGCCGACCAGCGATTACGGCTACACCAGCTTCGGATCGGACGTCACCACGCCGGGCTACGTCACCGAGAGCGCGGCCAATGCTACTTGCGGCAGCGACGGCACGTGCCTGTATCAGTTCACCCACAGCGTCCCGGCCACCGCTACCGGAACCTACGCCATTGGCGCCGAGGCCCGCAGAAGCGAGACCGTTCTGGCGGGAACCACTTCGCAGCAGTCCATCTCGTATGGGGCCACGAACCCGGTGATGTATTTCTCGGTCGACGGCTCGCCCATGGCGCCGCGGCGCGAGGTGGTGGCCATCGGCAACTGCAATAAATGCCACTACTCTTTGACCCTGCATGGCGGGTTGCGCAACAATCAGACTGATTACTGTGTGATGTGCCACAATCCATCCAACACGGATGCCTCCACGCGAGTCACTTCCACGAACGCGGCAGACAAGGCCGCGCCGAATCAGGGCATCAACTTCAACCTGCTGGTGCACCGTATACACACGGGAGTGAATCAGCCCGCGAACCGGCCCTACATCGTCGTCGGTCACGGTGGCGCCGACAGCAATTTCAGCGACGTTCTCTATGCGGCTCTGGCCCCCGACGGCGCGCCGGGAGACACGCGCAACTGCGCGATGTGCCACGTCAACTCGAGCGAGTTGAATCTGCCGTTGGGCAAGAACCCGGTGGTGGATCCGCAGGGTCCCATCAATCCCATTCAAGCCATCTCGTCCGCCTGCACCGGGTGCCACATGGATATCCCGACTGCGTCTCACACCCTGTTGAACACCTCGACGCTGGGCGAGAGCTGTCCAGTGTGCCACGCCTCCGGTGCTGCCTATGCCGTCGATCAAGTGCATGCCCAGTACTGATCAGGTGTGGAGCGGGCTTCAGCCTGCAACGGGCGCTTCAGCGCCCGTGCCGAAGCGGAGGCTGAAGCCTCCGTTGCAGGCTGAAGCCCGCTCCACGTTTCACTGCCTCCTGCGTTTGCTCCTGCCGCTCGCGGCCCTGGCCGCCGGCACCGCTCTGCTCGAGGCGCAAAACCTCCCCGCCGGATACATCGGATCCGAGACCTGCGGGGTCTGCCATGAGGACATCTTCAAGGCCTTCGCCGGGAATCCGCACCACGCCGTGGAGCAAGACAAGCGGCGCGGATTTCAGGGCCGGGCGTGCGAATCCTGCCACGGGCCGGGGGAGAAACACGCCGAGTCGGCCGACGCGACGCTGATTCGCAATCCGCTAAAACTGGCCGCGGCCGAGGCGGACAAGATGTGCCTCGGTTGCCACTTGAATCAGCCCACGCACATCGGGCGCTTGCAAAGCAGTCACGCCCGCGATCAGGTGGCCTGCACCAGTTGCCACAAGATGCACGCCAGCGGGCCGGCCGCCGCCGAAGGCGCTACGAGTCCCGCGGGCCCCAAAGGTCTGGTCGCGCGCAAGGCTTCCGATGTGAACTCTCTGTGCGCCGGATGCCATCTGAATGTGTGGGCGCAATTCCAGCGGCCCAACCACCACAAGCTGCCGGAGGGCGCCATGAGCTGCGTGGATTGCCACAATCCGCACGGCAGTGTGCGGCCCGCCATGGCCCAGAGTTTCGCCGCGAACGAGCCGGGCTGTCTGAACTGCCACGGCGACAAACGCGGTCCCTTCACCTTTGAGCACGCGCCGGTGCGCTTCGAGGGCTGTGCCAGCTGCCATGAGCCGCATGGCTCGGCGAATCCCCGCATGCTGGTGCGTCACGAAGTCCGCATTCAGTGCCTGGAGTGCCACGCCAGCTTGCCGACGGTGAAAACCAGCTTCGCCGGCGTGGTGCCTCCCGCGTTTCACGATTTGCGCTCACCGCGCTATCAGAACTGCACGGTGTGCCATCAGAAGATTCACGGCAGTTACGTGGACCGGAACTTACTGCGATGACGCGGGTGATCCCATTTCTAGTCGCCCTCACGCCGCTCCTGGCGCAGCAAACTCCGCCTGCGCCCGCGCCCCAGCCGCAGGCGTCGCCTGCCGCGCCCCAGCCGGCCGCGCCAGCCCCAGAAGCGCAACCCGCGGCCACGGCGCAACCTGCGGCCACGGCGCAACCCGCGGCCACGGCGCAACCCGCGGCCACGGCGCAACCTGCGGCGACGGCGCAAGCCGCGCCCGCGGAGTCTCCCGTGCCCTCCGGAGAATCCTGGCTGACCGGCTACATCGATCTCGGCTACCGCTGGCAGACCGGCGTTGGAGGCAGCCTCGACACCTACCGCAGCATTGTCAATCTAGGTTCGGGACCGAAGTTAGTGGGAGCGGACTTCACCCTCACCAGCTCCCACCACCGGGGCTTCGATCAGATCTTTGATCAGATTCACGTCCGCGCCTATGGCTGGGGCGACGAGCCGTATGCCACCTTCCACCTGGATGCGCGGAAATCCAAGCTCTACGACTTCAACGCCGACTACCGCGACATGGCGTATTTCAACTTCCTGCCTTCCTACGCCGATCCACTCGCGGCGCGCGGCATCGTGCTCGACGAACAATCCTTCGATACCCGCCGCCACCTGGGCTCCTACACCCTGGATCTGCTGCCGGGCAACTGGATCGTGCCGTTCCTGGCCTATGAGCGCGACTCCGGGTCGGGCATCGGCGCGACCGTGTTTCAATCCGACGCCAACGAATACCCGGTGCCGAATACGCTCCGCGATCTGACCAATCTGTATCGCGGAGGCGTGCGTATCGAACGGCGCAGGTTCCACGCGACGCTCGAAGGCGGCCGCACGACGTTCAAGAACGACCAGTCCCTGTATCAGAGCGGCGGTTCGAATCCCGGAAACAACACCGCTCCCTATTTCGGCCAGACGCTGGACCTGACCAGCCTGGTAGCGGCCTACGGCATCCGCGGCCACAGCGAGTACGGCAAACTGCTGACGACGGCCAATCTGACGTCGTGGCTCGACTTCTACGGACAATTTCTCTACAGCCAGCCTGACAGTACGGTCAACTATTATCAGCGCGACACCGGCAATCTGGTGCTGCAAAGCCAACTGCTGTTCTATACCGGCCAGCAGTACCTGCTATCGGCGGCGGCCCAGCTCCCGCACACCACCGGGACTGCGGGCGTCGAAATCCGGCCGCTGCATCGGCTGCGGATTCTGGAATCGTGGCTCACCGACCGGATGCACGACGCCGGTTCCGCCAGCTCGTCCAACTTGTTGCTGTCAGCGCCGAACTCGTCCCAGACCATCGCCAGCCTGCTGGCGTCCTCGCTGGCGACCAATTACAACCAGCAGGAGGTCAACGCCATTTTCGACGCCACCGCGAAGCTGACGCTGCGGGGCGGCTATCGTTATGTGTGGGGCGACGCGCGCGACGCCACGCTTCCCGCCGAGGGCCTGGCGAGCTCGGATCAGGTCAAGCTCCGGCGCAACGTCGGGTTGGCCGGCATCACTTTCCGGCCCATCCACAAGCTCTTCCTCTCCGCCGAAGCCGAGGCCGCGTCGAGCAGCGGCGCGTATTTCCGCACCAGCCTGTACGACTACCAAAAGGTGCGGGCGCAAGCGCGCTATCAGGCCACCGGATCGCTCAGCATCTCGGCGGATTTCATGGCGCTCAACAATCGGAACAACCAGCCCGGCGCCGGCTACGACTACCTGGCGATGTCGGAATCGCTCGCGCTGTTGTGGTCGCCCGCCAAGAAGATCTGGGACTTCGAGGGCTCCTACACCCGCTCCACGCTGCGGTCGAATATCGGCTATCTCGATCCTGGCACTCTGCTGGCCGAGACGTCGCGCTACCGCGACAACGCCCATACCGCGACCGCGCTGTTCAATCTCAGGCTGGCGCGCGCCTCGGCTCGTAGTTCGGCGCACATACCCCGGCTCACCGCCGGCGGATCGTTCTTCATTTCCTCGGGCAGCCGGCCGACCTCGTACTACCAACCGCTAGCCAAACTCTGGGTACCGCTGGGCGCGCACGCGAGCTGGTTCACCGAGTGGACCTACGAGGGATACGGCGAGGCCTTCTATCTGTATGAAGGCTTCCGCACCCACCTGGTAACCACCGGTGTCCGGCTGACGCGATAAACCAGTAAGCCGTCCCAGTCAATTCGTTAAAGAATCCCCGGGCTCACGCCACGGGGTTATAGCCCCGCCCCGTAAGGGCGGGGATTCAGCGGCGCCCAAGCCGTGCACCCGCCAGATGGCGAAGGCGTCAGCCCTTCACGTGGCACTTAGCGCAGTTGCCCTTGGATTCAAAGGACGCCCCGCCGGCGTGATGGCAGAACGCGCAGGAGGTCTTGTCCGCTTCGGCGGTCTTGTGCAGCATCGCCTTGTAGTTCAGGGGCGCCTTGGAATCCTGCTTGAACAGCGTCTCGTGGCAGGTCTTGCAGTCGTTCTTCGCGCGCATCAGGTGGGCGGCGTGATCGAATGTCACGTTGCCGTTCTTGGTTGTGAACACCAGCTTGGTGGGCGGCTTCTTGGTGGTGTCCTGGGCAAAAACGCCCAGCGCGATCAACAGGCCGCATGCGAGGAAGCAAGAAACAAAGGTGCGCATAAACTGAATGTACCATTCTCGGGCTTCGCGGGTCATTCGATCTCCTGCATAAAGCTCTCGACTTCTCCGGGATACTTCGTCAGCGGATTATAAGTCAACAGTTTTTCCCGCAGCGATTTCCCCCGATAAGTGGGGCTCTCCGCCAATTGCCGCGCGACGTAGTCGATCCCGGCCTCCACCGATGCGAATCCCTTCCGGCCCGGATGGTAGCCCCAGCGATTGTTCCGCGTCTCCTCCATCCCGCAATGCGTCTCCCGGATCGACAGCGCCGGCAACAGCCGGTAATCCAGCCCGTAGCTGTCGGCCGCCCGGAGATACTCGTCGATATGTTGCGGCGCCGGGCAGCGATAGCGCCCGAAGAACTGCTCCAGCCGCGCGGCGCGCGGATCGGGCGCCGGCTTGCGCAGCTCCGCCGGCAGCGTCGCCGTGCTGTTGGCGCTAAGCGCCAGACTGGCGGCCACGCCCAAGGTTCCCACCCCACGGCGCAGAGCCGTAGCGATACTTGCCGTGACTCGCGATTCCATCATTCCTTGGGCCACCTCGAGCACAGGTACCGCCTGCGGAGACGTCACTCTGATTCTAACAAGCACAAATTGAGATTCGGCGGGCGAAGCTGCCCGCAATATAGACCACTGGAGGTTATGGGCCTACCGGAACCGCCCGCACCCGGTGATGAAATCGAGCCAGCCGCGCAACCCGTACATCATACTGCATTCAAATTGCCTCCGCGATCCGTCCGGCGAGCCTGGGTGCGCGAAACCAGCCACAGATTCCACACCGATACCACACGGATTGGAGGCCGATGCTTTGAGTCCGTTAATCAGTGTGAAATCTGTGTGGTATCCGTGGCCAAGAATGGGTTTCTTGGGCTTTCCGATTCCCAGCATCTATGGCGCGCTCCCGGTGCCCCCACCCGTTCCGGAAGCGGCCCCATCGGCCCTCACGCCCTCCCCAGCAGCGCCTTCTTCACCCCCTCCGCGGTGAACGGAATCTCCCGCAACCGGACCCCGGTGGCGTCGAAGATCGCGTTGCCGATGGCCGCCGCCATCACCGTGATGGAGGTCTCGCCCGCGCCCGTGGCTTCTTCGTCCGGCCGATTCACCAGCACGCATTCGATCTTGGGAATCTCGAAGCCCAGCGGCAGCGAATGATACGTGCTCCAATCCACTGACGTGACCTTCTCGGAGTCCCAGGTAACTTCCTCGCCCAGCGCGCGGCTCATGCCCTGCAGCGCTCCGCCTTCGGCCTGATTGCGCAGTCCGTCGGGATTCGAAATCGGACCCGCGTCGATCCCCACCCACATGCGCTTCACCGTGATCTTGCCGGTGTCCTGATCGACAGCGGCTTCGACCACAATCCCGGTGTAGCCGTTGTCGCCCTCGTAAGCCACGCAAGCCACGCCGCGCCCGGTGACCACGCCGGTCTTGCGATTCCGAGTCTGCGGCGATGGGCGCGTCTCCCATTTGGCCGCCTGAGCAGCGGCGCGCAGCACGCCGATCACCCGCTCGTTCTGCAGGTGCCGCAGGCGATACTCCACCGGATCGGCCTTCACGCGAGCCGCCAGCTCGTCCATGAAACTCTCCTGCGCAAACGTGTTCTGCAGCCGCGCCGGCGAACGCAGCGGCCCCGTCCAGAATGGCGACTCGACAGTGTGCACCACCGCCTTCTCGGATCGCACGGTCCCCGTGCCGCCGCTCTTCCCGCCCACGCGCCCTGCCACATAAGAAGGAATCCCATTGCTGTTGTTGTTATAAGCGCGAGGCTCCTGCGCCGGTCCCGGTGAGAACCGAGCCGGTTCATAGCCCAGCAACATCCCTGTGACGACATTGCCGGGCGCGTTCGGACCAGGCCGGTTCCCCAACGTCGGAGTCCATGCCTCGTGTTCCCACGCGATGATGTTCCCCTTGGCGTCCAACCCCGCGCGTTCGTCGATAGTCCAGGCGTTGCCAAAGTTCTCCCAAGCCATCTCGTCCTGACGGCTCAGTTGCACGCGCACCGGCTTCGCCACAGCTTGCGAGAGCACCAGCGCGTCATAGCTGACAGTATCGGCGCCATTCAAGCCGTAACAACCCGAGCCGCGCCGGAAGATCACATGCACATTCTCCGGCTTCAGCCCCAGGATCATGGCCCCGGTAGTTTTCTGATACCAGACTCCCTGAGTAGGCGAATACAGCGTAGCGCGATCGCCCTGCACGTCGGCCACGGCACAGGAACTGCCCACCGATCCGTGCATTTGATAAGGATGATAGTAAGTCGCCCCGTGCACCGTAGCCGCCTGCGCAAGCGTCGCCGCTGTGTCCTTCGAATCCACCAGCAATTGATCGCGCGAAGGCATTTTTCGCATCGACTCGTGAAACTCGGCTTGCTTAGGCAGCCCCGAGCCCGCGCTCCACGCGACCTTCAACTTGCCCGCGGCCTGAATCGCCTGCCACTGTTTCTCCGCCACCACGCCGACGAAATTCTTGCGCACGACCACCTTCACCAGACCCGGCACGTCCTTTACCGAACTCTCATCGACGCTCATCACCGTCGCGCCCACCGCCGGCGGACGCACCACGCGCCCATGCAACATCCCGGGCAACCGCACGTTGTGGACGTACTCGAACTGCCCGGTGGCCATTGCCGCCATGTCCGGCCGTCCGACCGGCTTACCCAGCACCGTCCAAGTGCTAGGATGCTTGCGCTTGGCGTTCCGGTCGAGCCCCAAGCTAAGCTTCTTCCCGCCGACCAGCGACGCGTAGCTGACCTTCCTCGACGCATCGGCCTTGACGCTCACAACGCCATCGGCCGCCGCGAGCTGATCCACCGGCGCACTCAGCCGCTCCGCCGCCATCTTGAGCAAAGCTTCCCGAGCCGTAGCGCAAGCCAGCGCCAAATTCCCATGATTAAAATTCGCCGGATGCGACTGGCTGCCCGAAGTGTACGCCTGGTCCGGTGTAAGCGCGGTATCGCAATAAATCAGCTTCACGCGCTCGAACGCGACCGACAATTCCTCGGCCACCAGTTGCTGCTGCGCCGTAGAGATCCCCTGCCCCAACTCCTCCTTACCGCTATAGGCCGTGACGCTTCCATCGCCGCCGATCGCAATCCAAGAATCGACCTGATCATTCCGCGGCGACCCGGCAATCGGAGCAGAGCCAAACTGCGCCAGCGCATCCCCGCCCATCGAAAACCCGACAATCAGCGCCCCCGCACTTTTGAGAAACCCTCGCCGATCCAACTCCACCCGAGCCCCGCGCGTCATTTCGCCACCGCCTTCCGATACCGCTCGACAGCCGCATGCATGCGAGTATGCGTAAAGCACCGGCACAGCACACCCGAGAGCGCCGACTGAATCTCAGCCTCCGACGCCTTGGGATTCTTATCGACAAACGCCTTAGCGGTAAGGATCACGCCGTTCAAGCAAAACCCGCACTGCGCGGCCTGCTCGGCGATAAACGCCGTCTGAATCGGATGCGGCTTCTCCGGCGTCCCCAGCCCTTCGAGTGTAGTAATGTCTTTCCCCACCACCGCGCTAACCGGAGTCACGCAAGACCGCACCGCCGCCCCATTGACGATCGCGGTGCAAGCCCCGCACTGCCCCAACCCGCAGCCGAACTTAGGCCCGCGCAACTCCAACTCATCGCAAAGCGCGAACAACAACGGAGTACCCGGGTCCAAGTCCAGCGTATGCGTCCGCCCATTGACCTTAAGAGTGATAGCGCTCATAACGGTTAGGTTAGGCCCCAGCGCCAGCCCGGTCAAGCGTCGTGGCGCACGCACTCATGCGTGCCGTGTCGAGACTCATCTCGACACCGTTTTCGCCGAAAAAGACGCTACCGTTCGAGACCCCAGGAGTTCAGCCATTTCGCGACCTTCGCGTGACTGACTCCTTGCTCGGACTCCAACTCAGCGATGCCCGCTTCGATTTCTCCGAGCTGCCATTCCTCCGACTCGACATAGGCGGCAATCGCCTCCGCAGCGAGGAACGATTTAGAGCGTTTGGAGCGCTTCGCGAGCGCATCGAGACGCTTCTTCGTTGCCAAGTCGATCCGAATGGAAAGTGTCTCTGTCATCTCGTGTGCTTATCTGTACACATTCTCACACGATTGCCGATCCGAGCGGACGCGGGGACTACTCGAATAGCCGTTTCTCGTCGCGAGCCGCGTGCTTGATGTGCAGAATACGAATCCGGCCACGGCTGTCCTGCCGGTAGTAGACCCGGTAGTTGGTCACAGGAAAACTACGCATTCCATCGCCAAGATTTGGGCGGCGGCGCCCCATCTCGGGGTTTGCGGCAAGTAGATGGAACGTGCCGGTGATGGACTCAACCACGCGCTCGGCTACTTCGATGTTCGCTCCTTGCGCGACATAGAGCCAAATCTCGTCCAGATCTGCAAGAGCGCTTGGCGCAACGGCGTAGCGGAGGTTCATCCGCGCGGACTGGGCTTTTGCAGTTCGGCGAGCCTGCGCATTCCACGCTCGCGCACGCCGGACGCCAAGTCCTTGGTCGTGTGCTCGTCGAATTCCAGACCCTCCCCGCGGTCGATTTCGGCGTCTGCCTGCTGCAGACGCGAGCGAAGCGCGCCGAGATCCACCTCGTCTTCTTCAATGAGCCTGTGCACGGCTTCGCGCACGAGCGCCTCGGCATCGTCGTAATCGCCCCGCTCGATCTTCTCGCGAACGCGCCGCTCCAGCTCGGGCGGCAAAGTGACGTTCATTGGAGTGTGCTCCCTGTTTCCGATGGTACCAAGCTAAGGACCTGAAATGATCGAATGTTTCTAAAGCGCTCGGTTTCGAAGAGCCCGATCCCTAAAACCATCCGGTGGAAAAGAAGAACTACCAATGAACCGGGACCCGTAAAGCTTGACTATACTGGAGATCTTACATCGTATGGAACCGCAAACCGAGCTTGGATGGAAAGAAGCGATCATGGCCGAGCTCAGCGCGTCTAACGCTCCGATGCACTATGTCGAGATTGCGGAGCACGTTTTTGAGCACCGCCTACGTACAGAGCAAACGGCAACGCCAGCAGCCACGGTCGCGTCCGCCCTTGCACAGTCATTTAAGAATGACGGTGAACACTCTCCGTTTATCCGAGTAAGCCGTGGGGTTTATGCCCTCCGGAGCGTCCAGAAGGAAGCGCCGGTGATTGCGCAAAAGGAACTGGCCGCGACCGAGTCATCTGAAGTGACGGGGTTGGTGAATGCGTTCGGCATGTTTTGGGATCGAGCTAAGGTGCAATGGGAGACTGAGCCACAGATACTCGGACAGCAGGCTGGATCGAAGCCCGTCAACTTCTGCGAACAGAGAGATGTGTATCTGCTTCATGACTCCCAGGGGGTCCTATACGTCGGTCGAGCCACCGATCAGAGTCTAGGTAGGAGACTCCAGCAACACACGTCTGACCGCCACGCTGGCCGCTGGGACCGTTTTTCATGGTTTGGTGTGTACCCTGTCGAGGAGAATGGAACGCTAAAAACGTCTGCTGATTTCTCAAACGTGGATATCGATATCGTAATCGCCACTATGGAAGCTGTCTTGATCGAGGGTTTGGAGCCGCGTCAGAACCGCAAGCGCGGCGACGATTTTCAGGCTATTGAGTTTCTTCAGGTCGAAGATCCGAAATTTGAGATGAATCGCAAATTGGCGATTGTCCAAGAACTAGCAGCACAGCTGAAGAAGTGAGTTCCCGTGGAAGCTTAGGCGTTTGGCCAATCAACCCAACCCCGGGCACAACCCGTCAAGCGCACCCACCTACCGCCCTTTCACCCCCGAATCCCACACGACCTTCCCCCCCACCATCGTCATCACCGCCTGTATCCTTCGAATCTCCTCCGCCGGCACCGTCAAATAATCCCGGTCGAGCACCACTAAATCCGCCAATTTCCCCGGCTGAATCGACCCCAAATTATCTTCCTGAAATATGAAATACGAATTCTTCCGCGTATGCGCAATCAGCGCGTCCTCCCGGCTGATGGTCTGCCGCAGCACCCGAGTCCCGCCCGCCATCTTCCCCGTCACCGCAAACGCCAGCGTAGTGAACGGCAGGTATTGATTCGCAGCCGTCCCGTCGGTCCCCAACCCCCACACGATCCCGCTGTTCTGAATCGTCGCCAGCGGAGGCATTTCGTAACCGCCGTCGCCAAACTCGTCGTGCATGATTCCGCCATTGATCACCGCCCAAGGATGCACCGCCGCGTACATCCCCAGTTTCTTCATCCGCTCCAGCTGCCCCGCGTTGATCTGATTGATGTGCGCCAATTGCCACCGCAGATTCTTGATCGGATGCTCTTTATTGACGGCTTCGATCTGATCCAAAAACCCATCGATGGTGTCGCGCAGTTCCGCATGCACATGCAGCGGCATTCCCGCCTTGGCGACCTCCATGGCAATCTGCCGCCATAGCGCCAGTTGGGCCGGCGTGTTTCGCGTCTCCGTCGCGAACATGGCGTCGTGCAGCGGCGAGTACACGCTTTCTCCAAACGCTACCGTGTCGATGTAGCTGTCCCCCTGAAACAGCTTCATCCGCGGGATCTGTTGCAGCACGCGCTCCACCTGATCCGGATTGCCCGCGGCCGCGCCCTCGATGCAAAACGTGCGAATCGTAAGTTCCCCGTGCTCCTTCCAGCGCTGCAGAATCTTCACCACCTCGGGATCGCACCCCGGCACGCCGAACGAAGTCAGCCCCGTGCGATTCATGTCCCGCACCATCCCCAGAGTGCTCGCTTCCAACTGCTCCGGCGCGACCTTCGGCAGCTTAGCCGCGACAGGCCGCGTAGCCGCAATGTCGCCCTTAATCACGCCCGTAGGATTCCCCGAAGCATCCCGCCCAATCGAGCCCTTCACAAACCCCGCCGGGTCAGGCCCCCCCGCCTCGATCCCCAGCTCATGCAAAGCCCGGCTGTTCAAGAACACCTGATAGTAGGATTCCTGCAGCGACACCGGATGATCCGGCGCAATCTGATCCAGCTCCGCCCGCGTGAACGGCCGAGGATCGTCGGCGAATTGCTGATGCGCCCACCCGCCGATGTTGTAGACCCAATCCCCAGGCCCCGCGGCCTTAGCCCGAGCGCGCAGCATCTCCACCGCCTGTTTGCGCGATTCGACCCCATCAAACCGCAGCTCCTTAGCCCAAGTCGAAGCCGCCCGCAACAGATGAATATGATTGTCGATCAACCCCGGAATCACAGTCCGCCCGCGCAGATCGACACGCCGCGTCCCCGCCCCAGCCAGCTTCGAAATCTCCGCGGTAGTCCCCACCGCCACAATCCGCTCGCCCGAAACGGCCACCGCCTGCGCGATCGAAAACCGGTCGTCGACGGTAACGATCTTCCCGTTCACCAGCACGACATCCGGCTCCCGCTGCGCCAGCAGCAGCGAAGCACCGGCCAGCACCACCAGCAGCACAGCCCGCATGGAAAGTTCTCCTATTTATACAAATGCGGAGCGTCTTTCTCGTTCTCGTTACACACGAATTCGAGAATCTCGGTCCCCAGCATCAAATGCATCTTCTGCACCCCGGTAGTCCACGGCTTCGAGTAAGCCTTGGGATCGTCGATCGTCGCCGTCACTTCAAGGTTCCCAAAATCCCGCCGCCGGAACCGCTCGGTAACATGCAGCGACTCGGTAGCAGGATGCCCCTTCTCGGTATCGAGCCAAGTCTGATCGTTAAACCCGGAAGTCTCGATCGCCAAAGTATCGCCGTCCCACTTGCCCGTCGAATACCCCAGCCAAGCCGGATTGGGATTGGAAACCAGCTTCCGCCCATCCATAAAGATCTGCCGGAACAAATTCAGTTGTTCGTACAGAATCACCACCAGCCCCGGCGTCTGAACGATCTTGAACGGAAACATCCCGTTAGTGTTGATGCGCGGAACGCCATGCGGCAGACACCGCGCCAGCGGATCGTCGCGATGCACGTCCTTCTCGCGTTGCTGCTGCAAAGCCCGCGCCCAAGGCAACAGCGGAACATCCTCTTCCTTCGTCCCATTCGCGAGGTTCTGGAAATACTTCATATCCTCGGGAATCCAGATCCCCGACAAATCCACTTTGCCGTCCGCAGTCTGAGGCGCCGGAGCCGCCATATTAGGCTTCCCATCCGCCCCCCGTGGAATCCCAGCCGAAGGATAGTTGACCCACTGCGCGAGCAACGGTCCACCCATCACGCAGATGAACACAAACACCTTCATTCTGACTCCTGACTCCTGACTCCTGACTCCTGTCTTCTGTATTCTGTCTTCCGTCTTCTACTTGTTCCCCACAAGATGCCCCAGGTCCTTCTCATTTTCGCTACAGACGTACTCAATCAGCTCAGTGTCCGGCGTCGCGGTGAACTGCAGATTCACGGTCCACGGCTTGGTGTACGCTTTCGGATCGTCGATCACCAACTGAAGCTGGATGTGCCCATAGTCCGACCGCCGGAACCGCTCCGTCAAACGCAGAGCCTCAGTGCCCATGTGCCCGCCGTTATCCAGCCAGTTATTGTCGACGAACCCGGACGACTGCACCACCAACGTATCGTCTTCCCAGTGACCCACCGAGTAACCCATCCACGTAGGATTGGGATCTTTCGGCAGCGCGCGCCCGTCCATGAAGATCTGCCGGTAGCTGTGGAGCGCCTCATAAAGAATCACGATCTCCCCGGCCGTGTTCAAAATCTTAAAAGGATACGGCACCACATGCTCCCGAGGCACGCCCGAAAGGACGCAGTAAGCCTGCGGATCTTCCTTGCCCTGCGTATCCTGCCGGTGTTTATACACCTCCGCGGCCCACGGCTGAAAGGAAACCTCCCCGGGCTTCAAGTCCTTGGCCAGGTTCACCGTGTAGCCCCCGCGCGTAGTCCAGACGCCCGACAGGTCCGGCTTGCCGTCCGGAGTCTTCGGCGCCGGCGCCGAGAGATTGGGTTTTCCATCCGCGGCACGCGGAACTCCAGGCGTCGGATAGTTGAGCCACTGCGCCTGCGCCGCGACCGCGAACAGAACAGGAATTGCGATTCGAGGTGTCAGAGGTGTCATAGGTACTCACCCACGTCGTACGTTTTTCAGCCGTAGTCTATCAGATCCATTGGATGGGAGCCAGATCGTCAGCAACAGATCTCACATCCATGCGTTCGACGATGTGGTTCGGTCCTCCGAAAACACTAGCCAAGGAGCCGCTACGAGTTCAAGACTTTAACCATTTCGTCCTTCGTCCCATCCATTCGTGTCCATCCGCGGTCAAAGAAAAGCCCCCTTAGTGTCGCTCAAATCCTTTTTCATACCCCGTTGTGGCCGAAGGCTATGGAGCATTCACAAGCGGAACAACGGAATTTCCGGATTGTTTTCAAGCGGTTGGTTTTCGGGGTGGCCGGCATCCCGGCAGGAACCGGTTATCGTGTGGTCAAGAAGGTTTCCGTTTTGGGTGGCCGGAAACCGTTCCGCGCGGGCGCACGTCGCAGACTGGGCGGCGTGCGCCTGCAGCGTAAATCGCACCAGTTCAAACCGCGGGGACGGTCTCTTCGATCCGCGTCAGCTTATTCAGCCCGTTAAACGCCGCAGCTTTGTAGCATTCGGCGAGCGTCGGGTAGTTAAAGACCGTGTCCACAAAGTAATTGACGGTCCCCTTGAGAATCATCACCGCCTGTCCGATGTGCAGCAGCTCGCTGGCGCCTTCTCCGATAATGTGGACTCCCAGAATCTCGCGCGTCTGGCGATGGAAAATCAGTTTCAAGCGTCCGGTGGTGTCGCCCCGGATCTGCCCTCGCGCGATTTCGCGGTAGTAGGCCACGCCCACCTCGTAAGGAACATCTTCGTCCGTCAACTGTTCCTCGGTCTTTCCCGCAAACGAGATTTCCGGGATCGTGTAAATGCCGTAAGGGTAGGCCGCCGGATTGGAGTTGACCGCGACGCCGCAAGCCCGAGCCGCTGCGATCCGGCCCTGCTCCATGGAAACCGACGCCAGGCTGGGGAATCCGATGACATCGCCCACCGCCATGATGTGCGGCTGCTTGGTCTTGAAGTCTCCATCCACGGCGATGCGCCCGCGCGAGTCGGCTTCGAGGCCCGCCGCCGCCAGATTCAGCTCATCCACGTTGCCCTGCCGGCCCACCGCGTACAGCAGCGCGTCGCCGACGATCTTTTTCTTGCTGTCCAGGTTCGCCACCACCGTGCCGTCCGGCATGTCCTCCACGCTCGATACTTCTTCGTTGAGTCGCATGGTCACGCGGGTGTCGCGCAGGTGATAGGAGAGCGCTTCCACTATCTCGGCATCGGCGAATTCCAGCAGCCGCGGCCGCTTCTCCACCAGGATCACCCGCACGCCCAAGGTGGCGAACATGCACGCGTACTCGACCCCGATGACGCCGCCGCCCACCACGATCAGCGTTTTGGGAATTTCGGCCAGTTGCAGAATCTGGTCGCTGTTGATGATGTTGCGGTTGTTCATCGGCACCTTGGAAGAAACCGCGGGTTTGGTCCCGGTGGCGATCATCACCATTTCGGCGTGGTAGTCCATCGCCCCGCGCAGATTCTCGACGCGAATCGTATGCGGGTCGAGGAAGGTCGCGCAGCCAAACAGCATTTCCACGCCATTGCGCGAAAGCTGGGATTGCGTCACATCGACTTCGGTTTTGATCACGTGCTGGACCCGGAACGCCAGGTCGGCCATAGTGATCTTTTCCTTGACCCGATAGTTGACGCCGTAAAGGCTCTGGTAGGCGTAGCCGGACAGGTGCAGCACCGCCTCGCGCAGGGTTTTGGATGGGATCGTTCCGGTATTGACGCAGGTGCCGCCCACCACCTCGCGCTTCTCCACCACCGCTACGCGTTTACCGGACTTGGCCGCCTGTATCGCCCCCCGCTGTCCGGACGGACCGGACCCCAGCACGATCATGTCGAAGTTTTGCATGGCCTGTGAATCAGTATAGTGGAGCGGGGACGCGGGATTCACCAACTTATCGGTTGCCTTGGCGCATCGCGCACTCAATACAGTCCCGACGGTATTCCCGAGCAGCGTCGCAAACTGTATGCTATTTTTGGATTTATATCAGCTTTAGAGAACTTACACGCGCAAATTCGGAGGCAAAATGTACAAGGTTCTCGGTTTGGCGGTTCTGGTGATGGGAATGGCGACGGCGCTCTTCGCGGGCGCTACCTCGCCGGAAATCGACGCCTCGACCGGTGTGGCCGCTGTGGCTTTGCTAAGCGGCGGGATTCTGGTCCTTCGCGCTCGCCGCCGCAAGCAGTAGCCTTGCGGGCGGGCTTTCGTCCGTGACTAGTTCGAGTTCATGCCGGCTGCCGGCGGTACACCGTGCCAGTCGCTGACTCGCGTCCATCCAATCTTCCCGCCCGCGCGGAACTGTTCCCGCTGTTCGGAGTCCGCCTTCATCCGCGCAGTCTGCTTTCTCGAATCCTCTCCCTGACATTCCTATTCGCCGTCGAGCTGGTGGTCATCTCTGTACTATTGGACAGCGCCTCTCTGAACCGGGCCGGTGTCCTGCCGGGCCTGATCCGCGACTGGGGACCCTGGGTGTTGCGCGGCATCGTCGGCGGCGCGGCGATTTTTGCCACTTTCCTGGGGCTGAAACACCCAGTGGCGCTCGACCGGATCTCCGCGGAACTGGAACGCGCGCCGATCGCCTGGCCTCTGCTGGCGGTTCACGCGATCGCGATGGCGGCCTTCGCAGCCCTGTCTTTCAAGCTCTATTCAGGCGACATTGACGAAGCCGGTCTTCTTGCCGCGGGCTGGCTGGTCGCGGGCGCGGCGGCGATCGTGTGCGCCTCATTAGCGGCGCTGCCGTGGGGACACTGGGTGCGCCTGATCGCCAGTGGCGGCAGGTTGTGGGCTTACGCGCTGGTCTCCACCGTCCTGGCGTGTATCGCCGGCAGCTATAGCCGGGCGCTATGGCAGCCCGCCGCGCAGTTGACGTTCACCCTGTCGAAATGGATTCTGAAACCCCTGGTGAGCGGCCTGATCGTGAATCCCGCCTTGCCCGCGCTCGGCACCAGCCGCTTTCGCGTGATCGTTGCGCCGGAATGCTCGGGCCTGGAAGGCGCAGGTCTCATCCTGGCGTTTGGCATCGTATGGCTGCTGCTGTTCCGCCGGGAGTGCCGCTTCCCGCAGTCGCTGCTGCTGATCCCGGCCAGCGTTGTGGTGTTGTTTCTGCTCAACGCGGTGCGCATTGCGGCGCTGGTGTTGATTGGCGACGCGGGAGCGCGGCAGATCGCGGTGGGCGGGTTTCACTCGCAGGCCGGTTGGATCCTGTTTAACGCGGTCGCGGTGGGATTCTGCGTCACCGTCAGGAACGTGGCCTGGTTTACCACGCAACCGATGGAGAACCAGCCCGTCGCCGTGGCACGGCCCGCAGTGCACGCCGGCAACCCGACGGCGGCGTACCTGGTTCCGTTCCTGGCGATTCTCGCCACCGGCATGATCGCCACAGCGGCTTCCGGCGGCTTCGAGTGGCTCTACCCCCTGAAGCTGTTCGCCGCCGCCATCGCCTTGTGGATGTTTCGAAAGCAATACGCGGGTCTGGACTGGCGGCCATCCTGGTTGGCCGTGGCCGCTGGAGCCGCGGCGTTTGGCGTGTGGATCGCTTCGGATCGTCTGCTGGGCGCCGGAACTTCGGCTCCGGCTCCGGTGGCGCTCGCCTCGGTCACACCCGCGATGCGCACGGCCTGGATTGTGCTACGCGCGACGGCCGCCGTCTCGACCGTTCCTCTGGCCGAGGAACTCGCCTTCCGCGGCTTCCTGATGCGCCGCTTCACTTCCGCCGATTTTGAAACCGTGCCCTTTCAGAGTGTCGGGTGGTTTGCGCTCGTCACCTCTTCAGTCGCGTTTGGGGTGCTGCATGGCGGGCAAAGGATCGCCGCCACACTTACGGGGATTGTCTTCGGTCTGATGCTGAAGCGGCGGGGTAGCATGGGAGACGCTGTAGCGGCGCACGCCGTGGCCAACGCAATGCTTGCGGCCTACGTTTTGATCTACGGGCAATGGCAACTGTGGTAACCAACTGGGTACAACTCGAAGCCCGCTCCTACTGGTTCGTACTGGTGATCAGTTTTCTGGCGGCGGCGGTGTGGGAGTCCTGGCGGCCCAAGCTGCAACTGACGATTCGGGCGGAGGGCCGCTGGCTGCGCCACGGTATCATTCTGATCCTGTGCAGCGTGGTGTGGGAAGCGGTGTATCGGGCGGGTCCAGTGGCGGCGGCGATCCGCTTCGCCGGCAATCCGTACGGGCTGCTGAACCGGCCTGCTTTGCCCTACGTGGTGCGATTCGTCTTGACCTTTCTGGCGCTGGATCTGGTGCGCTACGCGGCGCACTGGGCCGAGCATCGCGTTCCGCTGCTGTGGCGCTTGCATCAGGTGCACCACTCCGATCCGGACTTCGACGTATCCACCGGCTTCCGGGCGCATCCGCTGGAACTGGTGTTCACGCAAGGCGCGTACTTGGCTGCCGTGGCGATCCTCGCGCCTCCCGTGGCCGCGGTGCTGGCAGCGGAATTAATCACCGCCCTCGAGAGCTCTTTCGCGCATGCGAACGCGCGACTGCCGGCGTGGCTGGAGAAACTTCTGCGCGGGGTGGTGGTCACGCCCGACATGCATCGCATTCATCACTCCGAAGACGCCGCGGAACAGATGCGCAATCTGGGCGACATCTTTTCCTGGTGGGACCGGTTGTTTGGGACCTATCTCGACCGGCCTGCGGCGGGCGCGGAGGGCATCGTGGTGGGCCTCAAGGGGTTTCAAACCGCCCGTAGCGCGGATCTGGGGTTCATGCTGGCGCAGCCGTTTCGGCGGGGAGGTGGGGCGGCCGGATCGAACTGAGCCGCAGGGCGCGGCTAGTTCTGACCGGTGCGTTTGGGTTCCCCGACTCACGCCCGGGACGGTGGCCCCGGTACGGGCTGAAAGCTTGCCCCACTCGGACGCCCGTGGGAGAGTGGGTGTTTGGGGCGCTGGGCTGGCGCGGCTGCATGTGTCGGCACGAGTGCCGACATGGCACGCATGAGTGCGTGCTCCACGGGGGTAGCTAAACTGCTGAGGTCAAGTCGCGCTGGAGGGCGAATTTTACTAGGCCTGCTACGTCGTGGATGTCGAGCTTGCGCATCAGGCTGGCGCGGTAGGTGTCCACCGTTTTGGGGCTCAACTCCAGGCGCGCGGCGATTTCTTTGGCCCGGATGCCTTCGCACAGCAATGTGAAGACCTGGTACTCGCGGGCGCTCAGCGTGTCCACGGGGTCGTCGGTGGCCGATTTGCCGTTCGAGAAGATTTTGTGCAATTCCAGTTGGGGGGAGACGTAGATGCCGCCGTCCAAGATCTGATCGAACGCCTCCAGCAACTGCTCGGTAGAACCGGATTTCAACAAAAAGGCGCTCACGCCGGAGCGGAGGGCCTCCACCACGGTCTTGCGGTCCCGGCGCGTGGAGAGCACCACCGTACGGGTAGGCACGCCACTTTCGCGCACCTGGCGTACGATTTCAAAGGTAAATAGATCCGGCAGGTTCAGGTCCAGCACGGCGATATCGGGCCGCTGCGCCTCAATCATGCGCAGCGCCGCTGCGCCGCCCGAACACTGGCCTACGACTTTATACTGGGGCAACGCCCGGCAGATCGCAGCCAAGCCCTCACGGACCAGGGTCTGGTCGTCGGCGAGCAGGATCGAATATGTTTTGGGCTCTCGGATGGGAACCATAGCTCTCTTCTATAGGAGGACGATGGCGCCAGAACCAGCAACGCCGCCCCCTCTCCCTCAAAGAGTGAGCCCACACCCCGTTAACTCTCCCAATTTCTTCGCCAGAAAACCACGAAAACCGTCTAAGGCAATTCCTGGGCAGGAACGGGAGACCCCTCCGAATTGGGGGGCAGGCCCTGACTTACCTCACGAAAAGCTCCGAACGGCGGCCGCTTCGTCCTCAAAGACCTCGAAAACCGTGTACAATTTGGTGATTTGCAGGAGATCCTTGACTCGTTTGGTCAAGTTCAACAGCTTGACTTGGCCGCCGGCGTTGGTCACGGTGGTGAATCCCGAAACCATTTCGCCGATGCCGGAGCTATCAATATAAGATACTTCGCCCAGATTCAGCAGCAGCTTCTTCTTGCCGCTGCCGGCCAGGTCGCGCAACGTATCCCGGAAGGTGCTGGCGCCTTCCCCCAGCGTAATGCGCCCCGCGGCGTCCACGACGGTTACTTCACCCACCTGTCGGGTGGTCAATTTCACACTCACGTCGAACCTCCTTAAACGGCTTTCGCCAGATATTTGACTAGTTTTACTTCGGTTCCACGCGGCTGCAAAGGCCGCACTTGAAATTCGTCCATGAAGGCCTGCATCAGCAGCAGACCCCGCCCGGAGTCGCGCATCAGATTCTCGTTGGACAGGGGATCGGGCACCTTGCTCATGTCGAAGTGGTCGCCTTCGTCGGCGATCTCGATCTGCAGGCGGTCGGCGGTGCGCTCCACTCGCAGGTGGATTTTCTTGCGTGCGTTGTAACAGTTTCCATGCACCACCGCGTTAACCACGCACTCCCGCACGGCGATCCCGATGCGATGCTGCTCGTCTTCGTCGAAGCCCAAGGTTTGCGCCTCGCGCAGCACGGTTTCCTCGGCCCGGTCGACGCTATCGAGGGACGTATCCAGCACCTCCTCCAGCCGATGAACCGCCGCGCTCTTATCGTCCGCCATGATCGCCAGCGATCCCGGCTGGGCTTGGCACGGCCATGCCGGGTCGAATGGACAACGTTAAACCAGCCATGCCGGGAAAGTCAAGGCACGCTGGGATGGGCGCTAGTGGGGCGTCAGTTCGAAGGCACCCAGGGGTGTTTCGCACTTTTGCGGCGGCGCGGCTCTAGCGCTGCAACCGCAATCGCGTTAAACTAAACTCGTTCGCTAAGGATGCCCACGGATCGCCACAGGAGTTGCGGCGCTAGGCGCCGGCGCTGGTTGAACGGGTGCCGCATTGGCGTGCTCGGCTTGGCCGCCTCGACGGCGATGGCGGTTGCGCAAAGCGCTACGCCAAATTCCACTCCGGAGGATCGCGCGGCGGCGGTGGCGGCGGCGCGGGCGTCCGCCGAACAGGCCGAAAAAAGCTGGCTGTCGCTGGCGCCGGGTTTGGATGCGAAACTGGCTCCGCTGCTGCCTTGCGACCCCGCCGCGAGGAAGTCGATCCAGGACGTGAGTCGCGCTTCAGACGCGCGGAACCAGGCGCTGCTGGCTTACCTGCGCTTAACGGCCGAGCAGGCCGCCGAGCAAACCCAGGGCGCGCGCCGGATCTTGGAGGCCGAAACGGCGAGCGCGCCGGACGCCTCGGACGAACGGACCGACACTGCGCTGGAGCGTGCCGCGATCGAGACGCAGACCGCCAAGCTGGTACCTGGCGCCAACGGACGGCGGGAACTGAGTAGCGCATGGACCACGCTCAGCCAGATCCACGACAGCGCCTCGCGACGCGCCACGCTGGCCGATCAGAACGCGGGGTCGCGCGACCGCGGGTTGGCGGCTCTCCGAGACGTTCTGGCCGCGCATCAAGCCCGCGAGTCCGCGCTCCGACAGGAAATCGACGCCTTCCAGGCGGAAGCGGCGCGCTGGAACACCTATTACACGTTGCGCCTGAGCCGCGCGCAGGCCGAATGCTCGGCCATCGGTGGAGGCCCGACCAGCACGCCCCCGGCGCGGCCCGCGGCCAACGGCAAGAAGAAGCAATGACGGGAAGGTTTCGGCATCTACGGACCGCTGCGGGGCTTCTGGCCGCGGTCGCGACATTGACTGCGCAGCCGGGGAGCGCGCAGCCGGGCCGCCAAACCTATCGCGACGCCTTCCAGTCCTGGCGTCAGGGCGACCCCGATCTGGAACGGGACGCGGCCACCAACACGGACCTGTCCTCGCGCACCGGTACGGCAGCCGCGGCAGCCGCCCGCTATGCCACCGCCCGGGCGGCCTCCTTGCGCGCCGCCATGACGGAAGCCAACAAATCGATGGAATGGCTCAACACGGCGCGGCTGACTCCGGAACCGGATCTGGCTCCAGCCGTGGATCTGCAGAGGCTGGTCGCGGGGTCCACCGAGCAGGTCACCAAGCAAATCGGGATCTACGCCGACGACTCCGATCCCGCCTTGCAGCCGGTCCGCCAGGCGCTGGCGAGGGAGCGCTCGGCGTTACTCGCACTCTCGGGAGCCATCAGCGAGCGCCAGGCGGCGGTTACGAAGGCGGCCGGCGCTTTCGTCGCCGTGGAGCAGGCTCGAGTGCGGGCCATCGAGCCGCATCAGGCCATAGTGGGAGCGCTCCAAAACACGGCTAGCGGCCTGGAGCAGGAAACGCTCGCGTGGGCGGAGTACTATCGCCTGGTGGCAGAAGGCACGCGGGGGGCCGTAGCGGCAACGCCAGCGGGCGCGACCCCGAGCATCACCCCGAGCGCGCCGGTGAGCACGACGGGGACCGCGCCGGCGACCGCGCCGTTGCCGGACCCATCGCCGCCAAATGGGACTTCGCCTGACGCGGTAACCACGGGCGGAGTGCGGATCAACAATCCGGCGCGGAACTCGCCCAGCGCGCCGGTCAGCGCGCCCGTCAGCCCGGAAGTGAGCGACCCGGCTCCATCGGCCGCCGTGCGCATCAACAGTCCCGCCGGCAGCTCGACGCCCCGGGTCAATAATCCGGCGGCCGCGCCTGTGGTTAGTTCCTCGATGAACCGGTTTGTGGGTTCGTGGACCTTTCCAATGGGCGGCTTGTATCACGGGCCGCAGCCCGACGTGGCCGACTTCGAAGTGAAGGAAGACGGGGGCAACCTGACCGGGACGCTGAACGCGCGGTTCTGGCCCTTCGCCGATATCAAGGCCGTCACCACGGTGCGTTTCGAGTTTTCCGGAACATTCGGAACGGCACGCGTTCAGAGCTTTCCGCTGGTCACCAGCGACGGCGCCAAGGGTAGCATCGATTTGATTCCTGGTCCGGCGTTCAATCTGCTCGAAATCAACTTCTATACGGACCGCGTTCCGGGGAAATTGAGCCGGGGGAATCTGCTGTTGATCCGGAAATAGGGGAACCGCGGTGCGCCTCGAGAAACTCATTTCCATATGGTTGCTGATGGCCGCGGCCGGTTCGTTGCCCGCTTCGATAGCTCCCAGCCGCGGCGCCAGGATCGCTCTGCAAGCCGTGCAACCCGTCGTGAGTCACACCGGCTGTCTGCTGGCCAAGGACGGGCGCTTTATCCAGCAGGACGAGGAGACGCAACAGGTCTTCGAGATCCGCGGCCCGGATCTGAAAGCCAACGTCGGCAACCGGGTGCTCACCACGGGACGCGTGGCGGCGGCCCGCCCGGCGATCCAGATCGCCACCGCCGTGATCGATGTGAACACGGTTTCGCCGCGGTCCCAGGGCGGCTGCCTGAGCGTGGCCTCGTCGCTGGAGGCGCAGGCTAATCCGTAGGATCGGGCCAACCCACATGAGTGGGCGCCGCGAACTTGCGGAATCCTACCGCACCCCGCTAGAATCAATGAGTTTGTAGGGGAACTTCGAGCGCGCGCGGCCCGTAGCGGGGTAACCGCTGTCGTGTGCGCGGTTACTATCCTGGAGGGTGCATGTCTGTTGAGCAAAAGGTCAAGCAAATCATCGTCGAGCAACTCGGCGTGGATGAGGCGCAAGTCGATCCTACGGCGAGTTTCGTCGATGACCTCGGCGCCGATTCGCTCGATATCGTCGAACTGGTGATGGCGTTTGAAGAGGCGTTTGACCTCGACATTCCCGACGAGGACGCCGAGAAGATTGCCACGGTGAAGGACGCGATCGACTACATCGAGTCCAAGAGCGAGGCCAAGAAAAAGTAGACCGCGGGTTCCCGCCCGCTGAACCGGGACGCCCAGGCGTCCGCGGGTCAAAGTCCAACCAGTTCGATTGATTCCGTCGGACAGGGCCTGCAGGGCGCATCCCCTGTGATTTCGTAGCCCGCCATCCGAGCGGCAAGAGATGTTTCCCGAGCCACCGCACTTTCGGTAAGGTGGAGGAATGAGATCGCGCTCCGCTCCAGTCGTGCGCGACGTTTTCGAGGTGGCAAGCTTGCAGCGTAGAGTCGTGGTGACCGGAGTCGGTCTGCTGGCGCCGGTGGGGATCGGTACGGATGTGGTTTGGGAAGCTTTGAAGGCCGGCCGCAGCGGGGTGGGCCCCATCACGGCCTTCGATCCTACGGGCTTCAGCGCCCGTATCGCGGGCGAGGTCAAGGACTTCGATCCGGCGCGGTACATCGAAAAAAAAGAGATCAAGAAGATGGGGCGCTTCATCCAGTTGGCCATCGCGGCCGCGGATTGCGCCATCGAGAGCGCCCAGTACCGCGTGAATCCCGACGAAGCCGACCGGACCGGCGTGTTCATCGGCAGCGGGATCGGCGGATTCGAAGTGATCGAGCGCGAGCACAAGACCCTGCTCGAAAAAGGCCCCAGCCGCATCTCCCCGTTTTTCATCCCGGCCACCATCGTCAATCTGGCGTCGGGTTGGGTGTCGATTCGCACGGGCGCGAAAGGGCCGAACTCGGCCACCGCTACCGCTTGCACTACCGGCGCGCATGCGGTAGGCGATTCTTTCCGGCTGATCAGGTACGGCGATGCCGACGTCATGATTTGCGGAGGCGCGGAAGCGGCCGTAACCCCCATGAGCATCGGCGGATTCGCGGCCATGCGAGCGTTGTCCACGCGCAACGACGATCCGGAGCGGGCGTCCCGTCCCTGGGACCAGGACCGTGATGGATTCGTGGTGGGTGAAGGCGCGGGCATCCTGGTGCTGGAAGAATTGGAACATGCCATCCGCCGTGGCGCTCCGATTCTGGCCGAGGTGAGCGGATACGGCATGAGCGCGGACGCGTTTCACATCACCTCGCCTTCCGAGGATGGCGATGGTGCGTTTCGCGTGATGCGGAATTGCCTCAAGGATGCGGGTCTCGAAGCGCGCCAGATCGATTACGTGAACGCGCACGGCACGTCGACTCCGCTGGGGGATCGCATCGAGACGCGGGCCATCAAGCGCGTGTTCGGCGAGCATGCCTATAAAGTCGCGGTGAGTTCGACCAAATCGATGACCGGGCATCTGCTGGGAGGCGCGGGCGGACTGGAGGCCGGAGTCACTGTGCTCGCCATCCGCGACCAGATCGCGCCGCCGACCATCAACTTGGAACGCCCCGATGCGGAATGCGATCTGGACTACATTCCGAATCACGCCCGCCCCATGGCCATCCGGCACGCGCTGACGAACTCGTTCGGCTTCGGCGGCACCAACGGCTGCCTGATCTTCAGCGAGTATTTGCCATGAAGATCGTGGTCGCCATCAAACAGGCGCCGCTGCGGGATTCGCCGCTGCGCGTGGCGCCGTCGGAGAAATGGATCGATGAGTCCGATCTCAGTTTCGAAATCAACGAGCCGGACGCCTACGCTCTCGAAGAAGCCCTGCAACTGAAGGAGAAGCACGGAGGCGAGGTGATCGTGTTGTGCGCGGGGCCGGGTCGCGCCGCCCAAACCATCCGCGAGGCTTTGGCAAAAGGTGCGGATCGCGCGCTGCACATCGAAGAGAACCATCTGCCTGCATTGGACACGCTGGGCGTAGCCCGCATGCTGGCTGCGGCGGTGGCCGCCGAGAAGCCGGACCTGGTGCTGACGGGCTTGCAATCCGACGACCTGGGCGCGGGGCAAACCGGCGTGGTGATGGCGGAGCTGCTGGGCGTGCCGCATGCGACCATCATCATGCACGTGGAGGTTGAAGGCGCGGCGCTGCGCGTGAAGCGCGAACTGGAGGACGGCTGGTTCCAGAACATCGGCCTTCCGCTGCCGGCCGTGCTCACGATTCAAAGCGGCATCAACAAACTGCGCTACGCCACGCTGATGGGCATTAAGCGCGCCAAGACCAAGGAGATCAAACGGCTCACGGCGACGGACCTGGGCGTCGCGCCGGCGCCGTCCGTGGCGGTGATCGAAAAAGTCTATCCGCCTGCCAAAACCAAGCAAGCGCAAATCTTCGAGGGCGACGCTCGGAGCGCGGCGGCCAAACTGGTGGAGAAACTGAAATACGAGGCGCGAATCCTGTGAGGTGCCTATGAGCATTCTGGCCATTCTCGAACACAGCGGCGGCCAGTGGCACAGGATGTCATGGGAGGCGCTAGCCGCGGCGCAGCAGTTCGCCGCCGCCATGGGTGTTCCGTTGAACATCGCCGTGGCGGGCGCGGGCGTGAGTGCGCTCGCGGCCGAAGCGGCCACGAAGAACGCGGCGAAGGTCTATGCAGTGGAGCACCCGCTGCTCGGAGACTACACCGCCGACGGCTACACCGCGGCGCTCGAAGCGCTGGTGCGCAACGTGAATCCGGCGCTGGTCGTGCTGCCGCACACCTACCGCACGCGCGATTTCGCCCCCAAGCTGGCCACGCGTTTCGCGCGCGTGTTGATCGGCGACGTGGTGGCGGCGCGGTTTGACGGCGGCTCGCCTGTGTTCGTGCGGCAATTGTTTCAAGGGAAGCTCAACGCGGACGTGCGGCCTGTTGGCGATGGTCCGCACTTTGTATCGCTGCAAGCCGGGGCCTGGCGCGCGGACACCGTGGAGTCCGGCGCCGCTGTAGTCGAAACGTTCTCGCCGCAATTGGACGCCGCCGCGATCCGGCAGCGTCCCGAACCGCCGTTCCGCGAGGCCGCACGCGGTGTCGATCTAACCACCGCCGAACGCATCGTCTCGGTGGGCCGCGGCATCAAGGAAAAGGAAAACATCCCCGTAGTCCAGGCGCTGGCCGAGGCGTTGGGCGCCGAGCTGGCCGCATCCCGGCCCATCTGCGACGCCGGCTGGCTGCCGATGGAGCGCCAGGTGGGAAGCTCCGGCCAGACGGTTTCGCCCAAGCTGTACCTGGCCGTGGGGATTTCGGGCGCCATCCAGCACCTGGTGGGCATGAAAGGCGCCAAGACCATCGTGGCCATCAACAAGGACGCCGATGCGCCGATCTTCGAAGTGGCCGACTACGGGATCGTTGGAGATTTGTTCGAGGTGGTGCCGGCGCTGGTGGAAGAAGTCAAGAAGGCCAAGGCGTAGCGCTCATGGGATCGTCTGGATCAGTCGCAGTTGCGTCACCAACATGGGAACATTGAAGACCGCAGTCCTCCACACCTCTCGCCGATCAATTCGGTCGTAGCGATGTGCCAGTTGGTCGCGCATGCCGGCGATGTCCCTCCAAGGGCCCTCGGAATGGGCGTTGGGCAGGTTATCCGACAACCGCTTGACCGCCTCGCCTAAAATCACAAGCTGAAAGCATACGGCTAATGCCACGAGCTCATCGCGTTCAAATTTCGACCAATCGAAGTCGGCGACAAAAATAGAGATCAGCGTGCAAGCACTCACCAGAGCAGATAGGGCGTTCGCGTCCCCACCTTCATCCGGCGGCATAGAACGATCGTGCCTGATTCAAAATCGCACTGCGCAGAAGTGCGTTGGAACTGGCTTCGATCGCCCGGCGGCTAACCAGCTCGACTTTACGTCCCAGCAGTTCCGAAAGCTCGCGCTCCATATGCTCGTGATCGAAAAGGCTCCAATCCGCGTCCGAACAGTATGTCACTAGAAGGCCGACTTCGGCGGCGGCGCCGAAGCCAGGCAGTGAGCCGGATCCGAATAACTCCAGCTTGGCAATCTTCCACTGGCGGCAGAACTCGGCGAGCAAGGCTTGGTCCACCGGGATACGTTGCGTGATCGCCATAGCCCCATCCTACCTCGCCCGAGCTATGCCAAACTGGATCGAATCATGAGCGGCGGATCCATGCAGCAGGTGTACGCGCGCCGCGCGTCCCAGCGATGGCGGGACCGCCTGCGGCGCGCGCTTACTCCGCCGCTGCCGTTGATCGAAAATCCGCGCGAGCCGCGCGACTTCCCGCTGGGCCGCTGGAACCTGTACGTCGGAGGCGCCGGACGCGCTGTTCCGGGCTTCGTAAACCTGGACCTGTTCGCGTTACCTGGCGTCGACGTCGCCGCGGACGCGGAAGCACTGCCCTTCCCTTCTGCCTTGTTCACCCGCATCGAATGCGACGCGGTGCTCGAACACGTCGTCGATCCCGAGCGCGTGATGAGCGAGATGGTGCGCGTGCTCGCGCCGGGCGGCACACTGCACCTGGTGACGCCGTTCTGCCACCCCTTCCACGAGTATCCCCGCGATTACCGCCGCTTCACTCCCGACGGCCTGAAGGCGCTAGCGCCGCCCGAACTCGAAGTGATCGCCCAAGGCTGGCGCACCGGTCCCACGGCGACGCTGCTGGTGTTCACGCTGGAGTACGCCAAGCTCCTGCTGCCCTGGCGCTGGTGGCGCGTTCTCGCGCACGGCGTGCTCGGATGGATGTTGTTCCCGCTGCGGTACCTGGATGTGTTGCTGCTGCGGTCGCCCATGGCGGGACGCATTGGGAATCACTGCTACGTGTGGTTCCGCAAGCGTTCGTGAGCTGGTGTGTGGGGCGGGCAATTCTGCCCGCAGCCGGCTTTCAAGCCGGCCTTTTTCGGCGGGAGCGCCGCTGCGAAGCCCGAAGCCGCCTCAAAAGGCGGCTGCAGCCACAATTGGCTGCCCCACCTATTGAGTCTCGCAGAATACGGTTACATCCCGTGGAAGATGTGGGGCAGGATGCCATCCTGCGCGCCGGTTGCCAAGCGGCGCTGGGTGTTGTTTCCACGGGCCCAGGCGGGTTAGCAACCCGCCGCAGGTTGACAACCTACCCCACAAGCTGACAGACTGCGTCACTGTATTTTGCGAGACTGAATAACTGAAGTGGAGACTCACTCCGGCACGCCCGCGACGCCGCGCAGGATACCCAGCTCTTCGGGAGAAAAACTTTGCTTCGCGTCGTCGCTGTTGAGCCGCTCGGCGCGCTGCGCGGGGGGCATGGCGCGCAACTGCTGCAGCTCCTGCCGGATGGCGGTGCGCCGGTCCTGGGGAAGTTTGCTGAACGCTTCGTAGCGCTGTTGCAACGCCGCCTGTTGCTCCGGCGGCAGCTTGCGGAATTGCGTTTCGAACTGGTTCAAACGCTTTTCCACGTCCTGGCGCTGTTCCGGCGAGAGCCGCGACAGGGCTCGTTCCCGCTGCTCCGGCGTCATCTGCATCAGGCGCTGCAATTGTGGCGCGGGGAGGGGGGCCATCTTGCCCTGTTTCCCCTGCTGCTTGAAGCCCGGCTGCTTGGATTGAGGCTGCTTGGGCTGAACGGATACCCGTGGAGACGGTGCCGCGGCGGCCTTGGGCGGGCGCTGCGCGAACGCAGGTGTCGCCACTGCGGACACCAATAGATAGACCCCGCCCGCCAGCACCGAAACTACGCACCGAAATTGCATTAAATCCCTAGCCCGCGGTGGTCCTAGATGGCCCCGGCTGGCTCAGAGCCCACTGGACTAAGCAGTTCCAAATCGTCCAGGGCTTGTACCACTTGCTCGATCTCGGGGCCTCCACTCTGCTCGATCCGTACTTGTTTGACGCCTTCGTTCGGGTCAGGGTTACGGACCAGCAGGGCCAGCGCCAGCACCGCGCAAGCAGTCGCCAGCGGCAGCACCGGCCTCCATAGAGGCCGCCATAGGGAAGCCGTCGGCAGCCACATCCGGCGCCACCAGGGCATCCGCGCTTCGTTGGCGATGCGGGCGTATAGGCGATGATCGAAATCCTCGGAGAGAGCCGGTGCCGGGAATTCGTCCAGACGATCCCAGACCTCGAGCATTCGACGGCAATCCGGACAATCCTTGGCGTGGCGCTCCAGTTCGGCTTCGCGATCCCGATCCAGAGTTCCGGCCAGGTGCTCGGTCAGAATCTCGGCACCCTGTTTGTGGTTATGCAGGCAATCCATATTCTTCCCTCAAAAAACACCTTCCACCAGATCCGGCAATGCGCCCTCACGCCATATGAGCCAAACGCACCCGCAGGGTCTCATAGGCTCGAAACAAGACCGATTTTACCGCGGATTCGGAACACCGCAACACCCGCGCGATCTCCGCGTAACCCAACCCCTGGTACTTGTGCATCAACACTGCGGCGCGCTGCTTGGCCGGCAAAGCTTCCACGGCTTGCCGGACCTCGCGCAACTTGACCTGGTACACCAACTCCTGCTCGATCGACGGCTGCGGATCGGCCACCTGCCGCTCCACGCCTTCGAGCAACTCTTCATTCAGGCTCTCCTGGCCTTTTTCTTTCTTTCCATCCCGTATCCAATTCAGAGCCAAGTGCGTGGCGATCCGGAACAGCCACGTGGTGAACTTGGCGGTGGGCTCGTACGTGGCCCGGCTGCGGTACACGCGCAGAAATACTTCCTGTGCCAGCTCTTCCGATACGGCCTGATTCAGGACCATCCGGTACAGGAAATGCACCACCGGCGTGCGGTGGCGCTCCAGCAGCAAGGCAAAGCTGGTATCGTCCCCTTCGCGGACCCGGAGCATCAACTCGGCATCGCGCTCCATTACTAACGGCGCATCGCGCTCCAGGGCCATTACGGCTTCCATATCCTTAATAACACGAACTTCCGGCACAGGTTGCGGTGACACTGGTGCGGGAACGGCCCGGCCTTCGTCGTGCTCGGCACCCATCCCGGAATTGGAATTTGCGGTCATGCGCGCTGCCGCAGGTTATTCACTTTTAAGGGTCCGTTCCATCAGGTCCCTTACGGATTCCCTAGGGCTTTTCCCTTGGTACAAAACTGCGTGCATTTCCTTTATGATCGGCAGGTCCACCCGCAATGTTTCACCCATTGCAACCGCCGCCTGACAGGTTTCCACGCCCTCGGCGATCATGCGCATCGACCCGGTGATGTCCGCGAGGCTTCTCCCTCTGGCTAACTCTATTCCTACTTGTCGGTTACGGCTTAAATCTCCAGTACAAGTTAATACCAAATCCCCCAGTCCGGCCAACCCCGCTAGCGTTTCTGGGCGCCCTCCCGCAGCCACCGCCAGCCGGGCGATTTCCGCCAGCCCGCGCGTGATCAAAGCCGCCATCGTGTTGCTCCCCAAGCCCAGCCCCTGGCAAACTCCGGCTCCGATGGCGATCACGTTCTTGAGCGCCGCCCCCAATTCTACGCCCACTGGGTCGGAATTGGTATACAAGCGGAACCGGGGACCTGAGAACGCCTGCTGAACCGTTCTGGCGAGCTCCAGATTCTCCGCGGCGATCACCACGGCCGCCGGTTGGCCTTGGGCGATCTCGCGCGCGAAGGTCGGACCCGAGAGTACCGCGACGCGCCCCGTGGCAGGTTCACCCGCGACCTCGGCGATAACTTGAGAGATGCGGCGCAAGCTCCCTTGCTCCAAGCCCTTGGTGGCGCTGACCAGGATCATCTCGGGCTGGAGCCACGGCCGGATAGCCGTGTAGAGTCGCCGTGCGTGGCGCGAAGGCATGACGCCCAGGAGTACATCGGCGGGCTGGCCGGCGCCGGTGACGGCCTCGCACAAATCGGACGTAACCGCGACATTCACCGGTAACTGGAAGCCCGGCAGGAACACATCGTTCTCCCCCGTCGCTCCCATCCGCACGGCTAGTTCGGATTCAAAAACCCACAGCCGCAGGGATTCAAACCGGGGCGCGAGCACAATGGCCAGAGCCGTGCCCCAACTCCCGCCGCCGATAATCGCCAGCGTTCTCACGTGGGGCGGGCAATGCTGCCCGCAGCCGGCCTTCCGGCCGGCTCTCCGGTTTGCCGAGCGGTTCGCCCTTCAGTTAAGTGGACCCGCTCGAAAGCGGGTCCGCAGGCTACCAGCCTGCCCCACCTACCGGACATGGCGCGCCGCGCGGGCGGCTCCACCTTGCTGCGCCTTCCATCGGAACACGTGTTCCGTTCCGTCGTGCAAACGCGCGAGGTTGGGCTTGTGCCGGTACACGATGAACCCGGCGGCGATCAAAGACGCCAGAAACACGATCAGCGGCGGGTGATCGATCAGCCACACGCCCAGGGGAAACGAGCCCGCAGCCAGAATCGACCCGGCCGAGATGTAACGCGTCCACGCCACAGTGATCAGGAACACCGTCAGCGCGGCGAGCAGCGGAACCGGCGCAACGTAAAGGAAGGCTCCGATGAAGGTGGCCACGGCTTTGCCTCCATGGAATTTAAGGAATACGGGAAAGGCATGTCCGGCCATCACCGCCAGAGCCGCGTAAGCAATCCACCCCGGTGAGCCGTCCGTGAGCCAGGCCGCCAGCCACACCGCCAGGAATCCCTTGGCGATGTCGAGCATTAGCGTCAGTATGGCCGGTCCGCGCCCGGTGGTTCGTAGAACATTGGTCGCGCCAATGTTGCCGCTGCCGGATTCGCGGATGTCGCCCCCTGTGGCGAACTTCACTACCAAGTATCCGAAGGGTATGGCGCCCAGTAAATAGGCGATCACGATGGCCAGCAGTCCGAGCATGAGTATCTTTAGCGGCGGGTGGGTAACGGGAACTCCGCCAAACTAGTGTACTTCCCCTGAGACGAAATGTACAAAACGAACCCAGCCGGACGGAAGCTCCCGAAGTCCTGGGAGTCGAGCGAAGCCACGCCGCGCCGGATCGATTCGAGCTGCGCCCGCGGCGAGGCAGACGACGCAGGGCCCTTCAGCCGGGCCTCGTTTAATCGCGCCAGCGTCAGATGGGGGCGGAACTCGCGCTCTTCAGTGGCGACGCCCAGGCGCGCGGTAGCCTGATCGGTCGCCGACGCCAGCGCGCGGAGAGGCTCGCCGCCATCGACCCCGGCCCAGAACACTCGCGGATGATGCGGATTCGGAAACCAGCCTAAGCCGCGAACCGAGATGTCGACGTGGGGGGGCGCAGAGACGGTAGCAAGGGCCTGCTTCAGTTCATCCAGGCGGGCCTCCGGAAAATCGCCGATGAACTTGGTGGTGACGTGCAGGTTCTCGACCGGGGTCCAGCGGAAGTCCGCCAGCGGACGCAGCCGCTGGAGCAGCTCGCGCAGATTGGCTTGGACGGGGTCTGGAATGGGGAGGCCAACGAAGAGCCGCATCCGAACCCCGCGCCGATGCTCTAGAAAGTCACCTTGGCCGAGACGATCATGAACCGGGGATTGCTGCTGAACTGCGTGTCCCAGGCGGCGAAAGCCGGGTTGCCGGGGATGAAGGGGTTCTGCGAGAACCCCGTGAGCGTGTTGCGGGCCTGGACGTCGTTGATCCTTCCCAGCGTGTACTGAGGGTGATTCAGCGCGTTGTACATGTCGCCGCGGAACTGAACCGCGTAGCGCTCCTTGATGCGGATGGCTTTGCCAATGCCGAAAATAATGTTGTCGATGCGAGGCGTGGCCAGGATGTTGCGGCCGGAGGTGGCGAACGCTCCTACCTGAGCGCGGATGAATTCGGCGTTGGGGTTATTGGCCAGGTACGCAACCGTCGCGCCGGCGCTGTTTTTGAGCGCGGTCACATCGCTCGATGTGCCGGGAACGCCGCTGGGATTGATGATCACCCGGTCGCCGGCCGAGTCGCCGTTCTGGTTGGTATCCACTCCGCTCTGCGGCGTGGCCCACTCGCCCGATTCGAGCAGATAGGTGCCCGACAATTCCCAATTGCCGATGGTATTGCGGACCAAAGCATTCTTGGAAGTCGAATACCACGGCGTGTTGTACACGGTGGTGTAGGTGAAGCGATTGCGGCGGTCGAGTGCCGAGTTAGCCTTATCACCCGTAAGGTTGCCGAAATCCTGCGGACGGCGGGGCGTGGCATAAATCGAAGCGACTTCCGAAGTGCTGTCGTCGATATTATGGCTCCACGTATAGCCGGCGTCGAACAGGAGGTTCTTGCTATAGCGCTTCCTCAACTCCAGAGCCAAGCCGTGATAGTGGGAGTTGCCGCGCGGTTCGTAGGCCGTGATGGCGTTGACGAAGCCATACTGCCCTATGGGGTCGTAAGCCGGGCTGCAATTTTGGTAATTGGCTCCCGACGCTGCGCAGGTGGCTCGAATGTTCGCGAGCGCCGTGGTGGTCAGCGTCAGAGCGTTCAGAGTCGCCTGAGACGGCGCTTGCAGATAGGTTGGCAGGTTGTTGGTCGGAGTGACCAGGGAGTTGCGATTGATCTGCTCCTGAAAGAGCAGGTGAACGCCCTTGGTGCCGACGTAGCGGACTTCCGCGATGTAGTCGTTGGCGAAGTTGTGCTGAATTCCGGCGTTCCAGGTGATTGCGTATCCGAGCTGCTGATTGCCGGGCAAGTAAGAAGTGGTGGCGACGCGGGCTCCCAGCGGCGTGAGTGCGGATGGTACAGCGCCTTGCGAAATGCCCCCGTTGGCCAGGAAGCCCGAGCCCGGAAGACCGGTCACGTCCACGGTGGAGGTTGCCTCCGGCGGACGCGCGTTGGTGCCGACGTTATCGAAAATCTGATCGTAGGCCATCCCGAAGCCCGCGCGCATCGAAGTCCGGCCGTTCTGGCCCGGAGAATAAGCCAAGCCGACGCGCGGCGCCCAGTTGTTTTTGGCGGCTTGGGGCGCCGTGAACGTCAGCACGCCGGGCACATTGGCAATGGCGTTTAGCGCAAATTCCCGCATGGACTGCGCCACGCCGTCGAATTCGTAACGAACGCCGAGGTTGATGGTCAGATGCTGGTTGAAGCGCCAGTTGTCATTGGCGAAGAAATAGTACGCCGTGTCGTTACCCGAGTACGGCTTACCGCCGACGTTGCGCTGCGCGATGAAGTTCGGATACGTGTCGTTCAGGTAGCCCTGCAGGTTGGTCCACTCGTAGTCGCCGCGAACGCGCTGGATGAATGTCGATGCCGCGATCAGGTCGCGCCCGTCGAACCCGAATTTGAGGTCGTGCTTGCCCTTGGTCCAGCTCACGTTGTCCACAATCTGGTAGGTGGTCTGGATGGTGGCCTGGGGCGCGTTAGGGTTGGGCCCGATGTTCAGGTTCAAATCATTGTTGATCCCTATATTGGGAAACTGATCCAGTCCCGGGAAGGTGAAATTCGGAACCACCAGGTCGTTGTTGTAGCGGTTGAAAGCGAGGCGGACCTCGTTGTACAGATTGGGGCGGAAATTGTGGAACTCACTGAGGGTTCCCAGCTTGGCCGTGGTCGGCTCGTTAGTGAAGAAGATTGGGAGAACCGCTGCGGTATCCAACTGCGACGTCTTGGTGCTGAAGTACCGGCCGCGGAGTTGATCCGTCTCGGAGATATTGAAATCCGAGGAGATCACCCAGTTGTAGTTGTTCTGGAAGCTAGGCTTCGTAACCGGGAAGACGCCGTATGGGATCGCCACATTGTTCACGGTCGTGGTCCCGACCACCGGCCCTGGTGCGGGCGCCGCGTACTTTTCCAGGATTCCCAGATTAGTCTTGGAAATTCCGCTCATCGAATCCAGCAGCGCATAGCCCGCCGGGGTGGGAGAATAGGCGACCGACGCATTGGTCGCGACTTGGCCGACGGGATTGTACTCGAAGTCTCCAAAGATGAACCACTTGTTCTTTTTGATCGGACCTCCGGCGTTCGCGCCGAGGCGGTTATTGTCATAGCGTGGCGGGGAGTAAATGAAATTGCGGGCGTTGGACTGGTCGTTCGCATTCATGTCGCGATTCTGGAGGTACTCGTAAAGCGCCCCATGCAATTGGTTGGTGCCGCTCTTGATAACGGCGTTAAACTGACCGCCCGAGGAGTGGCCGAACTCGGCGCTGAATTGATTCTGCAACACGGTGAACTCCGCGACCGCATCGTTGGGCAGGTTCACGATGACCGGACCGGTGACGTCCTTACGGTTGTTATCCACACCGTCGATGGTGAAGTTGTTGTTGCGGGGCCGCTGACCGCCCACCGATGGTCCGTATCCCACACCGACGCCACCCATGCTTCCGACGCCGGGAGCGGTCAGGGCCAGATTCAACACTCCGCCGGCGCCGGCCGCTAACGGCAGCTCGGTCAAGAGGCGGCTTTCATAGGTGTTGGTGATCTGCGCGGTCGTGGTGTCCAGCAGCGCCGGCGCTTCGATCACGTCGATCTGCGTGGCCACGGCGCCCACCGCCATCGAGACGTTGGCGGTGGTGGTCTTGTTCAACTCGATCGCCACGTCATGCAACGAGCTGGAGGTGAAGCCCCGAGCCGTGACCGTAATGTTGTAGGTTCCCACCAGGACGTTGCCGAAGCGGTACCCGCCGCTGGCGTCCGTCTTGCTGGTGGTCTTGACGCCGGTGGCGATGTTAGCAAGCTCGACGTCGGCATTGGGTACTGCGCCGCCGCTGGCGTCCACGACCGTTCCCACGACATTGCCGTCGGCAGCCTGTCCGAAAACAAAAGGAGCGCACAAAAGTCCGCCCAATACCAAAGCAAACACTAACCATTTCATAGTTTCCCCTTTTACGCTCCCTGCTGCGCCACCGCGCTTCTCGGGGAGCGCGCTCAAAACCCACTGAAAATTGGAGCCGCCAGACGAGGGCGTCCTTGCGTGCTCAACAACTTGCTGACTTGAATGAACTATACCGCAACCCTTTTGCAACTACAAGCCCGAACGGTCGCCCGGCAGGCGATTTCAGGCTGGTCGTACAATGAAATCTTGCACTTCCGCCTGTACGCGCTACGCTTCCAGTTCGCCGCCCAAGGCCGCTTGGAGTTCCGCGCCGGCCAAGCCGTCAACCTGGTCCGCGGAGGGCTCGGCGCCGCTCTACGGAAGACTTCCTGCCCTTCGGCCTGCCTCAGTCCGGACAATTGTCCGCAACATCTTCCAGAGAAGTCTCCGGGGCAACCCAGCGCCTGTCCATACCACCGTCTCTTTGAACCCCGCGCGAACGGGTCCGGACCCAGCGGCCTCGCGGACTGGCCGCGTCCGTTCGTGCTCCGCGCCGCGCACCTGGAAGGCGCGACCATCGCGGAAGGTGCCTTTTTCCACATTGGCGTCCACTTGTTTGACCTGCGTCCGGGCGCGGTACCGGCTCTCGAAGCGGCGCTCGCGCGGTGGGGCCGCGACGGCCTCGGTCCCGAGCGTACGGCGGCCATGCTTTCTAACGTCGAAGGTGCCACGCAACCTCTGGAGCTGATGCTAGATTCATCGGCTGATCCGGTGAGCCGCATTACGGTGCGTTTCCTCACGCCGACCGAACTAAAAGGCCCGTGGGGCGGTCCCCCCGAGCCTCAGGGTGGAATACGGCGGGGACTGCAGCCTGGGCGACGGGCCCCGCAACGCCTGGCCGCGGGCGCCGGTCTCCCGCCGTTTGAACTGCTGGCCGTCCGCATTCGCGACCGATTGAGCACGCTTCGGGCGCTGTACGGCGAGGGTGCCCTGCCCATCGATTTTCGAGGTTTTGCCGAGCGCGCCGCGCGGGTTCGCACCGTCGGCGGCGCAGTTCGCGAGGTCGCGGTGCAACGCCGCAGCCGCCGCACCGGTCAAACCCACTCGCTGGGAGGCTTCATCGGTGAGGTCGAGTACGAAGGCGATCTGGCCGAGTTCCTGCCCTACCTGCGCGCCGCGGCGTTTACCGGCGTGGGCCGCCACACCGTCTGGGGAAAGGGCGAGATCCATGTTGTTGGTCGCGTGAACTGTCGAGTGGACGGTGTAGACTAACAACCATGGGCGAAATCATGAAGAAACTCGCACTTCTCCTGCTGGCCAGCGCCGTGTGCGTGTGGGCCGCCGACTTCTGGACCTCTAAGCCGTACACCGACTGGAGCGCCAAAGAACTACAACGGATCATGACCGATTCGCCGTGGGCGCACCGCGTGGACGTGGAAGTGGCCGTCCGGATGCCCAATGTCGCCTCGCAGAGCGAAGGCGGGGGGCGGGGCCGCGGCAAGGGCGGCGGCGGTGGCGGTGATATCGCAACCGCCGATGGCGGAGCCACTTCCGGAGCCGACCTCACTGGCACGCGCGGGGGAGCGGGTGGAGCGGGAGGCCCGGCCGGCGCTAACGACGGGCCGGTAACCCAGACCATGCCGGTCATGCTGATCTGGCAGACCGCGTTGCCGGTGAAGCAGGTGCTCATGAAAGCCAAGTTCGGCGCCGAAGCCGCCAGCTCGGCCGAAGCTAAAGCCTATCTGGAGCGCGAAGAGCAGTACATCGTCCTGAACGTCGGGGGCTTGCCCGCGTCCGCGGCGCAGTCCGGGGATGGGGACGCCAAGGCCGCGCTGCTGAAGCTGACGGCACTCAACGTCAAGGGCAAAGATCCGCTGCGCGCCGTCGAGGTCCAATTCACCAAACGCGAGCGCGTGGTCGACGCGCTGTTTTTTTTCCCCCGCCCCGCGGCGGGTTCGAGCGGAGCCTTTTCCGCGGACGATAAAGAGCTGGAATTCTCCACCAAATTCGAAAAACTTGCGGTGAAATATCGGTTTAAGTTAAAGGATATGGTGTATCACGGCAAGCTGGAATTGTAACTAGTGGGGTATTTACTTCACTCAGGTGACCCCTACCGGTTGTGGTCGGCGTCTGAGCCGACGGCGGCACACCTGACCAGAGATTTGTATGGCACTGGATCGACGACAACCGCCTGCTGCACGAGGCGGT
>Ga0209517_10000953_pt1 | contig 46627 bp, 41 predicted proteins | sample PeaSoiMetSII2010_FD_187695 | JGI IMG/M metagenome (GOLD analysis project Ga0209517, IMG submission 187695) | Peat soil microbial communities from Weissenstadt, Germany - SII-2010 (SPAdes) (version 2) | ecosystem: Environmental > Terrestrial > Soil > Wetlands > Peat | place: Germany...
GATCTGCGGGAGCAGTGGAGGGTTCAGCAGGAGTTTGCGAAAGATGTTGCGATCCGGCAGGGGCCGTTGCCGTATCTGCGGCTGCCGTTTGAGGCACTGGGGTTTGTACCGTTTACGTTCTTGCCCGACTCTGCAGCGTATGTGGTTTGGCTGTTGCTGAATTTGGGCGTGGTAATCGGGGTTGCGTTATTCCTGCGAAGACAGTTGACGCCGCTTCGCGAATTTCCTGCCTGGCTGCCGGTGCTGATGGCGCTGGGGTTCGTTCCGGTGTTTCTGACGCTGTTGCAAGGCCAGGACTCGATCCTGCTTATGTTGTTTTACAGCCTGACTTTCGTTGCCCTGCGTAAGGGTGCTGACTTCCGAGCGGGATGCTGGCTGGGTTTGGGATTGATCAAGCCGCACCTGGTGCTGCCGTTTGTGGCGATTGGGTTGCTGCGCGGCAAGCGCAAGATGGCTGCCGGATTTGCGTTGATGGCGGTGGTTCTTCTAGTGGTTTCGCTGGGCGTGGTCGGCTGGAGCGGATTTCTGCGCTATCCCGGCTACTTGTGGGAGTTGGAACGACACACCGAGCGCGGTTTGGTGCAGCCGCGTGACAATCCCAACTTGCGGGGATTGGTGGAGGGATTCGGCTCGGGGATGGCGTCGCCGGCCGCAATTACTGGCGTGATTGCGATACTGTCTGCGGGGTTGGTGGTGTGGGTGAGCGTGCGAAGCCGTAAGCACGGGTCCAGCGGCAGAATCGCGGATTTGATCTTCTGCCAGGCGGTCGTGGTTTCGCTGCTGGTGAGCTATCACGCCTTTGCCTACGATCTGAGTGTGCTGCTGTTGCCGATTCTTCTGCTGATGACGAATTGGGGTGAGGGGCCGCGTGGGGTCGCACGCTGGGCGTTGTTGGGGCCGGGTATGCTTTTGCTGTTCGGTCCCATCTTTCCGTTGTTGTGGTTGCAATGGCATGCGTTGAGTCTGATGGCGGTGGTGCTGCTGGTTTGGATGTGGGGTGTGGACCGAGAGGTCGCGCGCGCCGGGCAGTTCGGCGCCGGCGAGTCGCTGCGGGGGATGAATCGCTTATGACATCGAGCAAAATCGCGGCAGGGGGTGGGAGGACAGGCAGGCTTGTGGTGAGCGCTGCCTGCATCGCGGCCGCGATCATGATCGCGCTCGACCGCGGTTTCTATGTCCGCATCGCGAACGATGTTTTCTTTTCGATTCTGATGGCCAGCGCGGCGATTGTGTTTGTGCACATCAGGCCGTGGCGGGAAGTCTGGCAGCTGCCGGTTGCGTTTGGTGTGCTGGTCGCGGGACAAGTGTTCGTAGTCGGGGTCCCCATAAGGGCGGCGCCCGCCGGGGCGCTTCTGGGTATCGCCAGCTTTGTGCTTCTAGGGTTACGAAGAATCTGGAGCGTGTTGCCAGAAGAGAAGAAGTTGATGCGTCTGGGGCTGCTGCCGCCGTTATTGCTGGTGCTGCTTGGTTATTTCAGTTCCGGCCTGCTGGCATCGACCGGCGACCTGCATCCCAAAACGCTTGATCTTTATCTATACGCATTCGATGGCAGCCTTGGGATGCAACCCAGTTTTGCAGCGGGCCGAGTGGTTTTGGGATCGCTTTGGCTTACCCGGATGTGTCTGTTCTGGTACCGCGTTCTACCGGCCGTCCTGATGCTGGTCTATGCTCAGCAACTGGTGCGGCGCGGAAGAGCCGCGCTGAGTGTTTTTCTGGCGTTCTTCCTGGCGGGCCCGGTGGGAATTATTTTCTACAATCTGTTTCCCGCTTGCGGGCCCATCTATCTATTCCCGCAGTTTCCGAGTGACCCAATAACGGGGTTGCAGGTGCGAGAGTTGTTGCTTCAGCCCGTATTGGTCAGTGGCAACCGCAATGCGTTTCCGTCTTTGCATATGGCTTGGGCGCTGCTGGCTTGGTGGTACGGCGAGGGATTGTCGCCCTGGGTCAGAACCTTGCTGGTTCTTTTTCTTGCCGGAACGGTGCTGGCCACGCTCGGGTTAGGAGAGCATTACTTTGTCGATCTGGTGGCCGCATTCCCGTTTGCCATGATGATGTATGCCGCCTGCGCCGGAGGACCGCTTGGTGAGCGGCGCAGATTCCTGCCTCTTTGTTCCGGACTGTTGTGGATGCTGGCCTGGGTTGGTCTGCTTCGCTTCGGTTTGGAGATGATGAGAATGTCTCCGCTAATCCCGTGGACTCTGATTGGTTGCACCATCCTTTCCTGTATAGTTTTGCAGGCCCGGCTCCCCGGCATGGGGCGCGATCTGAGAGCTGGGTCACTCTAGGTGCGTGTTTCTCCCTTGAACCCGCCGGCAAATACTACGTTGCGTTGGTTTCTGGCTCTGCTGCTTGCCGGGAGCATGTGGTTCTATGTGCAGCATGTGCTGATTCCGCACCAGCAGGCTGACGCTGCACTTTATGGTATTCCGCGGGGAAATCTCTCCGATCTTTATCCGCGCTGGCTGGGGGCGCGGGAGTTGTTGTTGCACGGTCGTGACCCCTACAGCTCCGACGTTACGCGGGAGATTCAGGCGGGATATTATGGGCGGCCGCTGGACCCGTCGCGGCCGCATGATCCCAAAGACGAGCAGGGGTTTGCTTATCCCGCGTACGTGGTTTTTGTGTTGGCGCCGACTGTTACGCTGCCATTTGCGGTTGTGCAGACGGGATTTCGCTGGCTTCTGGTGGGGCTGACCATGGCATCCGTGCTGCTGTGGCTGCGCACGTTGCGCTGGAAAGTCTCAGCGGAGACGACCGCGATCATATTGCTGCTTACACTTGGCAGTTTTCCGGTGTTACAGGCGATCAAGCTACAGCAGTTGAGTCTGCTAGTCGCGGGATTGATTGCGATAAGCACGATGCTGCTGGCCGAGGGGCATCTCTTCTGGGCGGGAGTCTTGCTGGCGCTCGGGACCATCAAACCCCAACTGGCGCTACCGGTCTCGGCTTGGTTCCTGCTCTGGGTGTTGAGCGACTGGGCTCGCCGGCGCAGGTTCTGGTGGGGATTTGCCGGTACCATGGCGGCGCTTGTGGGTGGGGCAGAGTACGTGTTGCCGGGGTGGATCGGCCGTTTTCGGGAAGCGGTAGTCGCGTATCGCCGATACAACCAGGGAGCGGATTCGGTGCTGGATGTTTTGATCACGCCGCAATGGGGAAAATGGCTGGCTATCCTGATTGTAGTGGCTCTGGGTTTTGTGGTGTGGCAGGGGCGGCGAGCGGTGGCGGGATCGCGGGCGCATAACCAGATCACCGTTCTGATTCTGACCGCGACAGTCGTGGTCATGCCGAAGGCTTCGCCCTACAACCAGGTGCTCCTGCTGCCCGGAATTCTTTTGCTATTGCGGCAGGGGCGCGAGCTGTGGGGCAAGGGCATGGGCAGGCGGGTTGTGACTACGATTTGCGGGTTGACGCTGCTCTGGCCGTGGCTGGCGGCATTCGGGCTGTTAGCGGCGTCCATCTTTTTACCTGCGGAATCCATCCAAAGACCCTGGGCCTTGCCGCTTTACACAAATATGGCAATCCCGGTCGCGGTGCTGGCGTTGTTAGGGTTGGGCTCTGGGGATCGCAGCGAATCCGCCTAGTCCCTGTCGAGGCGGGTGCCCGCCTTGCATTCCCCGGTCACCCGCGTTAGGCTTCTCGAACCAATCATTGTGCGCATTATTCGGAGGGTGCGATGAGCCTCAAAGTGGAAACGCGGCAAGTAGACGGAATCACTGTGGTTAGCTGCTATGGCCGCATTGTGCTGGGGGAAGAAGCCGCGGGGTTGCGAGACACGCTAAAGAAAGTGTTGACCACATCGCGGCAGATTGTGCTGAACCTTTCCGGGGTCGACTATATTGACAGCAGCGGGTTGGGCACGCTGGTGGGAGTGTACTCGTCGGCGCGCAAGGGAGGCGCGGACATCAAGCTGACAGGCCTGGGCCAGCGGCTGCGCGATGTACTCCAAATTACCAAGCTGGTGACCGTGTTCGAAGTCTATGACACGGAGCAGGAAGCTCTGGCGTCTTTTGAGCGCAGCCCCAAGTGAGTGGCCAAGGGCTGCCTTTCAGGCCTTCCGGCGGCTGGGATTGAACAAAATAGCACTCTCCCCTTCCCACCGCGCTGCGATGCTGGCATTATTCTCATAGCGCTCCTCGCGGGTTGGGGAGTGCCCGGGCGCACATGAGCTTTCAGACCATCGTGAATCCTCCGCCGGAGTCGAGTTCGGGAGTATTTCCCACGCTCGTGTTCGTGCAGGGAAACGAACAGCGCATCATCAATCTCGATCACAGTCCGTTCAGCGTGGGACGGAAGGTGGACAAAGATCTGGTGATCGCCGATCCGCGGGTGTCCCGCGACCATGCCCTCATCGTTTCCGAAAACGGCCAGTTCAGCGTAGTCGACCAGGGCAGCAAACACGGAACCTTTGTCAACGGCGAGCGCATCCAGCAGAAAAATCTGGAGCGCAACGACCGGCTGGAATTCGGAGTGCGCGAGGTCGCCTACGTCATTTTCAACCCGCTGCATGGGACCACCAACTCCGCCCGCGAGTTCCTGAGCCAGATTTCCGGGATGCACATCTCGGATGAGACCACGGACCTGGAAAAGCTGATTCTATTTCTGGAGGCGGCGCGCAAGCTGAATACGGTCGGGGTGCTGGATGAAATTCTGATGACACTGCTCGACGTGACCCTCAAGCTGACCCGCGCTGAGCGGGCATACGTATTCATGAAAAACGAGCAGGGCGAATTGCGCCTGGCTGCGGGGCGCAATTCCAAGAGTGAGCCTCTGTTGGAAGACACCACCATCTCGCATTCGATCCTGGAAGATGCGCTGAAGTCCAACTCGGAGTTCGTGCTCACCGACACCAGCCGTTCGCTCGACCTGACCGGGCGCAAGAGCATTGTGGCGTACGATCTGCGCACCGTGATTTGCGTTCCGTTGCGCAAGCCGCAGGTGCAAACCACACGCGATACCGATTCTCCTGCTCCTGCGGTTTCGGCCGAGGCCATGGGTGCGTTGTACGTGGACTCGCGCTTTGCCTCGCGGGACATTTCCGGCGTCAGCAACGACATCTTGCATGCCATCGCAACCGAGGCGGCGTCGCTCATCGAGAATGCGCGCCTGGTGCAGGCGGAAGAGGCGTCGCGGCGTTATCAACAGGAACTGGCGATTGCGGCGTCCATTCAGCAGCGCCTGATGGCGGTGACCATCCCTGAGGTCCGGTTCGCGCGGTTGAGCGGAAGAAACCTTTCCTGCAAAGAGATCGGTGGCGACTTCTTCGATGCGGTGAACACCGACGCCGGTTTGACCGTGGTGCTGGCCGACGTCAGCGGAAAGGGAGTCTCCGCGGCCATACTGGCGTCCACTCTGCAAGGGATGATCTATTCGCAACTTACGGCGGGCATGCCGTTGACCGACATCGTGACGGGGGTCAACCGCTTTTTTACCGATAAACACATCGGAGAGAAATACGCCACGGTGATCATCGCCCGGGTTACCGATGCCGGCGCGCTTGAGTATGTGAACTGCGGCCACATCCCGCCGCTGGTGGTCTCCGGCGGGCAAGTCGAGCGCCCTTCCGAAGGCAACCTTCCCGTGGGTTTGCTGCCGGATGCCAAGTATGAAAGCGGGCACTACCAGTTGAAGCCGGGCGACCGCGTGGTGCTGGTCACCGACGGTGTGACCGAAGCCGAAAACGCCAGTGGAGACTTCTTTGAGGACTCACGGCTGGAACTGGCCGCCACGGGCGGCGGCCTCGAGGATATTTTTGCCGCCATCTCGAACTTCTGTTGCGGTACCCCCCTGAACGATGACTGCACGGTGGTCGAGTTGGTGTATACGGGATAGGTTGCGGTCAGTGCGCGCCCTTCAGCTATTTTCTACGACCACTGAGAAGTCTGTTCCTTCCCAGCGTTGCTCTTGCAGCCAATAGAAGGTGAAGACGATCTGCCGCCCCACAGGCAGTTGATCGGAGGGCAAGTCCACCACGTCAGCCCCTAAACCTGTAGGTTTGGTGTTGGTGTCCTGTGTGGACTGCCAGCCATCAAAGCTCCAATGGACGGTTGCCGGACCCGGCAGGACCAGCCGCAGTTTTTTTCCTGGTCGCATGGTTTGGCATTTATTGTTGAACCGCCATCCCCAATACAGTGATTTCTTTTTTTCCACCTGGTAGCGTTGCTTCGGCTGCGGCGGCTGGTCGAAGATTTTGCCGTCGCGCAGGGAGCGGCGCAACTTGATGTACTCCGAGTGCGCCCATACCAGCGGACAAGCTGAGCCGGTGCCTTTGCCGGTAAACAATTCCGCTTCCGGCAGATCAGGGGCGTCCCAAACCTGCTCGGGCAGCAGGTGGCCGGCGGCGACCGAACCTTCCATCACCGCCAGAAGTTCCTCTGCCATTTGGCGGTTGCCGGCAGCCAGTTCGTAATGCGCGCGCTCTCCCGCAAGCAGAGGCCAGGGACGGCCGATGCCGGTGCCGTCAAAGGGCGACCCATCTTCGTGCTCGCCGTAGCCGTCGCCGTTATAGCGATACCAGCATGGTCCCTGAGGCAGCTTCACGCGCAGCAGTGCGTCAATCACCTTGAGGGTGTTCAGAATGCGCGGATCGTCCGGGGCGCGGAGGCCGAAGCGGACCAGCGCCAGGGCGTCCGGGCTGACGATTTGTGTGGCAGGGGCGTCGGTTTGTCCCGGAGGCCGGTTCTTGATGGGCACAAAACCCTGCAACGGCGAAGCTGCGCCGTCACTGTCGGGCGGGGCGATGCGCACGTAGTAACCTTCGACGCCGACCTGACGCGCCAGGTCGGTTCCCGTGGCATAAGTCCAGCGCTCGATGTTGTCGTTCCAGGCGTCCGCGGTGTCGCGCAGATAGCCGCCAATCTCTTTCTCTCCGACTGCGTCGGCGAAGTCGGCAGCGGCCAGCAGTCCGGCAACTTCGACCGCCAGGGTGAAGGGAGAATAGCCGCCATCCTCCTCCCAGCGATCCTGCTGGGTAACCGGGCCGTTGCGGACGATGAAAGCGGCCGCGCGATAGACCATCATCCACCAGCGTTTCAACTCGCTCGCGGCCACATGCATCTCCCGTCGCAGAGTATCCACCAAGAGGATGGGAAAGGCAGCTTCATCCATCTGCACGCCCATCCAGTAAGGACGGCCGTCGAGCCAGAGGTTCTGGGCCCAGTGCCCGTCGGATTCCTGGGTGGATTCCAGGTAGTGCAGGACGCGAACGGCATCGGACTTCGACCCCGCGGCCAGGAACCCAAAAGCGGTTTCTACCAGGTCCCGCGGCCAGACCAAGTGGTATCCGCCGAGATCTTCATCGCCTTTGTTGAAGCCCCAGGGGATGGAAAGGCTGGCGATGACGCCCCCCAAGAAATCCTTGGACTCGTGGGCGCGCAACGCGGCGGCGCTGCCACGGTAAAGATCATGTTCGCGCTGGGGTTGGTCTAAAGGCAGCAACGTATCTTGCCACCGTTTCCATTGCGTCGCATATTGGTCGCGCAGCGCGTCGAGAGGTTCCAACAAGCTGGATCGCACCTGTTGTCCAGCCTCCGTCGCCATTCCACCAAAGCCCAGCGCCAAAACAAATTCTCCATTGCAGGCGGCCAGGTCAATCTCCCCCGTCAGCGCCAGGTTGCCATTCTCGGCGCGGGTGTAGTCCCAGGTAAGCTGATAATTTTGGGAAAGGTCCTGCCAGCCGTCGGAATAGCCGACAAATCCCACCGACATTTTCCGCCAGGGCGTGGAGCAGCCAAAAGCCAGTGCGGTGCCATCGCGCTCTGCGAACAACATGGGAACGCCCTTGTAATCTCCCACCCATCCAGTGTTGCCGGCTCCGTGGTTGGCGAGATGGGGAGAGAGCAGAGCGTAAAGCCGGTAGTCCTCGAGCTTGCCTTGTTGCGGAATGAAGCGAATCTTCTGCAACATCACGTTGCGGTAGGGATCGCTGAAGACCTCTTTTTCGATTTGGTAACGGCCCTGCAATTCGGTGTTCGTGAGGTGATAGAGAGGAACCCCGGGTTCGATCGGTGAAAGCAAGCACTGACAATGACGCTTTTCTTCGGAAAAGAAACGGCTGCCGTCAGTAACGATCAGGCCCAGGTCACGGGTACAGGCCTGGTCCACGCGCGGGTAATAAACTTCATTCAGAATACCGTGGCTGGTGGTGAACCAGATCCTGCTGTTGCGGGTTAAGGCGGTGCCCACTCCGCTCTTCGCGCTCGAAGTCCAGCGCGCCGGGATTCCCGGCCAGCCCGGGGCATAGCGTTCGTCACTCACGGGGATTCATCCTTGGTCTCGATGACCGCGTTCTCGCATAGTACTATGAAGAGCCGCGGGGCCGACGAGTCGATGTGCTCGGCGGCCAGCCCGTTGATGATAATCAGCGGCGTAAGATACATATTGTTCTGATTTTGCCATGACCACCGAGACCCACGCCGACCGCTTTGCGGCACTGCGGCAAAAGATGGTCGAGGCACAACTGCGCGCCCGCGGCATCCGGGACGAGCGCGTCCTGGCCGCCATGGAGCGGGTTCCACGCGAGATATTCATCTGCGAGGAATATTGGGAGCAGGCGTACGAGGATCACCCCTTGCCCATCGGGTCAGGACAGACGGTTTCGCAGCCCTACATCGTGGCTTTCATGTTGGAGGTTCTGTCGCTCAAGGGAGCGGAGAAGGTGCTCGAGATCGGGACCGGAACCGGTTATCAAACGGCGCTGCTGGCGGAACTGGCCGGGCAGGTTTATTCGGTGGAGCGGATCGAGTCGCTGGCGCGAACGGCAGAGGCGATACTGCAACGTCTGGGATCCAGAAATGTGGGACTGACCGTGGGCGATGGTAGCCGGGGACTGGTTGAACAGGCACCTTTCGATGCCATTGTAGTTTCAGCGGCTGCGCCACAGATCCCTCAACCTCTGCTTGAACAGTTGCGCGAAGGGGGACGGATGGTTATTCCGGTCGGACCGGCGGATGCGCAGGAACTGATTTTGGTGCGTAAGCAGGATGGCGGCGCTGTGATTACGAACCTGGAAGGATGCCGCTTCGTGCCGCTCATCGGCGAACAGGGGTATGGCGAGGGATGGTAGCAACTGGGAACGGTGGGTCTGCTTTACAATTTCAGCGTGCCTTTGCTTCACAACCTGCGCGTGACTTTGGAGATGATCAAGTGGGAGCACTCCGTCTTCGTGCTGCCATTTGCCTTATGCGGGGCGATGCTGGCAGCCGACGGCATCCCCGGCCGAGGCGCGTTGGCGTGGATCATTGTCGCGATGGCGTCGGCGCGGTCGGCCGCAATGGCCTTCAATCGCCTGGCCGATGCCTCGATTGACGCTGCCAACCCGCGCACCCGGACGCGAGCCTTGCCCGCGGGTACGCTTACCCCGGCGTTCGTCGCGACTTTTGTGTGTGTTGCTTGCGCGGTATTCATCTTTGCCGCCTCGCAGCTCAACCGCTTGTCGCTGATTCTTTCACCCGTGGCGCTGGCAATTCTCTTGCTTTACTCCTACACCAAGCGCTTCACACGCTGGTCGCATCTGGTGCTGGGATTCGCCATGGGAATTGCTCCTTCCGCGGCGTGGATTGCGGTGCGCGGGTCGCTTGATCCACGCATTCTATTACTGACCGCGGCGGTTACATTTTGGGGCGCGGGGTTCGACGTGCTGTATGCCTGCCAGGACCACGACTTCGACCGCCAAAGCGGGCTGCACTCGATCCCACGCTACCTCGGAGTTGCGCGGGCGCTTTGGATGGCACGCGGCTTTCATCTGGCTATGCTCTTGCTGCTGGTCAGTGTGATTGGTGTATTCGGGCTGGGCAAGCTGGCGATCGCAGGCGTTGCTACGGTGGCTGTGCTGCTGGCTTACGAGCATTCGCTGGTCGCGGCGGACGATCTTTCGAAGCTCAACGCCGCTTTCTTTACTATGAATGGAGTGATCTCGGTGGTGTTCTTCTTATTTGTTGCGGGGGATGTGCTGTGGCGTTAGCGCCATTCTGCGCCTGTCTTATCGGTCCAGCGGCGATGGGTCACTCGGAAAAGCGGCGGTGTAGAAAGGCGGGAATGTCGCGTGCGCCCTGCGTTACCGCCACCGTCTCTACAGGCCGGGAGGTGGCGCGATAGATGACGAGATAAGCGCCCACCGCCAGAATAGAACCGGGTAAGCAGTGAGGTCATCACGCCTATGGCCTATACCGGGCGTGTCAGCAATGGCACCAAACGCATCGAACAGCCTGCCGATCCAATGGTCGGCGGCGTCAGCACATCCTTGGCGATGTAGTCCCAGATACCATCAAGGTCGCGATCAGCATCATCGCTCAGGACATACCGTGTCACGCCTTGGCTCTCCGGCGCTGCTCGGATTTACGCTTGAGCCGGGCCCGGGCCTCTGCCGGGGAGACATGCTGGCCGCGGTCAAGCGTTTCCAGACGTCGGCCAATCTCTTGGTTGAATGCGGTGAACTGGACAGCGCGAACATGGTCATGCTCTTCCAGCAGCCGGAGCGCTTCCCTGACCACCTCGCTTGCGGAGTTGTAGCGGCCAGATTCAACTTTCGCGCTCACGAATTTCTCAAGCTCGTTGGTAAGGGAGACGTTCATGGGTTATGCTTCTGAAATTCTCACTCTAGCGCTGATAACAAAGATTGTCAATCTTTGGCATGGTACTGGACGACTGATTAAGCCCCTCCGCCAATTCAGAGGAACCTCGCCTGTGACTTCTTCCACTTTGGTGCGGTATGATCGAAAGCAATGCCGACCATCCATCCCTTTCAGACCGACGACGCGCGCCTGCGGCCGATCCATGAGAAGGTCATTGGCCGCGAGCGCCTGAGCGCCGACGACGCGTTGGCTCTGTACCGTACAGCTGACATTCTCGCAGTCGGCTGGATGGCCAATTCCGTGCGCGAGCGCCTGCACGGCGATAAGGCTTACTTCAACGTCAACCGCCATCTCAATCCGACCAATGTCTGTGTGGCGGCTTGCCGGCTTTGCGCCTTCGGGAAAAAGAAAGATGCTCCGGGTGCGTACACCATGGCGCTCGAGGAGGCGTTCGAAACCGCGGCTTCGGGCTATAGCGAAGCAGTCACTGAGTTTCACATCGTCGGCGGACTGCATCCCGATCTCCCATTCCAGTACTTCCTCGACCTGATTTCCGGCCTGAAGCAGCGCTTTCCGCAGGTCCATTTGAAAGCTTTCACCATGGTGGAAGTAGCGTACTTGGCGAAGCGCGCCAAGCTGTCGATCGGCGAGACTCTGGCACAACTGAAACACGCTGGAGTGGACTCACTCCCCGGCGGCGGCGCGGAGATTTTTGCCGACCGGGTGCGGCACATCATTTGCGATCACAAGATTGACGGTGATCAATGGCTGGAAACGGCGAGGCTGGCGCACGAGATAGGGCTGAAGTCGAATGCGACCATGCTGTATGGGCACGTCGAGAATGACGAAGATCGGGTAGATCATCTGCTGAAACTGCGTGGGCTACAAGACCAGACTGGCGGATTTCAAACCTTCATTCCTCTGGCTTTCCATCCCGACAACACCCCACTCCAGCACCTGCCGAAGACCACGGGCATGACGGACATCAAGCAGATCGCGGTCAGCCGGCTGGTGCTCGACAACTTTCCCCACATCAAGGCCTACTGGCAAATGATGACAGCGAAGATCGCGCAGATTGCATTGCGCTTCGGCGCGGATGACATTGACGGGACCGTGGTCGAAGAAAAGATCTACCACGACGCGGGGGCGACCACTCCCCAGGGCATGCGCCGGGAAGAGCTGATGCGGTTGATCCGCGAAGCCGGGAGGGAACCGGTGGAGCGGGACACGCTGTATCGTCCGGTGACCAGAACGGAGACTTCGGTTACGGTGGCGGTATGAGGTGAGGTTGTATATCTGTGAGTGATCTTTTCAGTTAGTTTGATGGACGCTCCTTCGCCGCTCTCTGGTCTCTCTCCTCGATCCGCCGTTCCCTACGGCGCTCGCCATGGCATGCCGTAGCAGCAAGTTTGCCTTGGTCTGATAGCCCTTGCCGTACGCCTTGAGCCAATCGAGAACATCCTGGTCAAGGCGCATGGTTACGGACTTCTTCGGCGGCCGGTAAAACTTGCCCATCTCGGCGCCACTCCAATCGACGACTGCCGGGACATCGGAAAAATCAATATCTGCGTCTTTCTTCGCGACGACGGCGGCGATGTCCCGCTTTTGCTCCCTGGTTAGCTTTCTCATATTCTCTCCTCTCGTGCGATGCAGCGGGACGCGCCGAAATGATACGGATAACGTCCTCGCCGTTGCTTTCGCGCCAAGTGTGAACAACGAATAGAAGTGCTCCAGGAGCGATCGCCCCTAGAGTATTCCATCGTTCCTCTTCGTCGGATGATTCATCGCGCTGCGTCAGAGCGTAGGGATCGTCGAAGACAAGAACAGCGGTCTCAAAGCGAACATCGTTCCTGAGCAAATTGCTCCGGTTCTTATTCTCGTCCCACTCAAAGCGCATGGCCGTTATCCGGCATGCGACCAGCATAGCGGCGGACTGCGCCTGTTGTCAATACTAATGTATGTACAACTATTAGAGGCATCGTGTCAGGCCAGGAGCAGATGTCAATCACGGTTGCAGTGTAGGGGGTGGAGATCGGGATTGCGGGTCCAACGCTCTTTCTCCCCCCACGACAGAAACATCGATCGTTGTCGTTGGGCAGGTGGGAGAAACCTGCATACCGAGCTGGCTTCGCTTCCGCAAGGGCAGCCATCACAGTCTAGTGTGATCCTGGTATGAGCGATGTGGGAACCCTCTTATTTGACCTGCCTTGTCTCCTCGCGGGTGTAGAATCGGCTTGTAAGGAACCGGAAATCTGCGCGGGATCTGCTCCCGTGTTCCGAGGCCTGGGATGAACGTTCACTTCAGTTACAAAGATCACCGAACTCCTGACGTTGAAAAAGAAATCCATCACTTAATCGAGAAACTGCGCAAGCGGTTGCAGGTCTTTCGCCCCGAACTGGTGCATCTGAAAGGTTTGATTGAGCAGAGTTCACCACGCGAGGGAACCACGGTTTCTTTGAACTTGCGTTTGCCATCCGGCCAGTTGGCGGTGGAGAAGTCGGCGCAGTCAGCCGCTGCCGCTTTGAAGGCGGCGGCGGATGATTTGCTGCACCAGATCGGCAAGCACAAGGATCTGCTACGAAACTCGCACAAATGGCCGCGCCGGCGGGTTGCCGATTTCCGCTCAGAATCCGAAGCTCAGTTTGAAGACACAGTCGCCGCGGTTCACGCGCCCACCATTTCTGGGGACGACATCCGCTTCTTTGTCAATGCGAATCTGGTGCGGCTGGAGCGGTTTGTCGAGCGGGAGTTGTATTTCCGTGAAACCAGTGACGAAATGCCTGCGGACTCTGTCACCAAGGACGAGGTGATCGACGAGGCTATCGCGCGGGCGCTGGGAGACGGAGCCGACAAGCCGGAGCGCCTGGCGCTGGAGCCCTGGCTGTACCGGCTGGCGCTGCGTGCGATGGATGACCTCTCGGCCAGCAGTCTGGAGAGCGGGGCCTCCGTCCATTTGGAAGATTCGGCGCGTAAGCGGAACGTGCGTGGCAGCGATGAGGCCGAATTGCAGTTCCATCAGCCCGACGAAACTTTGACCGGAGAAAACGTAATTGCCGACAAGCGTACGGCGACGCCGGAGGACATTGCCTCTTCCGATGAAATTATCACCCTGGTGCAGCTTGCCCTGGACGGCGCCCAGCGCCCGGATCGCGAATCGTTCCTGTTGCACGCGGTCGAAGGGTTCTCCGTGGAGGAAATCGCTGCGATCACGGACCGTAAGCCCGATGAGGTGCGCAGTTCGATTGCGACGGCCCGTGAACATCTGCGTCATTTCGCGCCACTGGCGGGCCGATGGAATAAATCGGACGGCAGAATGCCGCGGGCTACAGGAACCTGAAAAGCCGCATCCAAGCACGCAGGAGAAGCTGTGATGATTACGCGCGAAGATATCCGTGAGTTGGCGCAATTCCATAGCAATGGGGACGAGAGCGCTCTAAGCTTTTATTTTGAACCGGGCACCCCGCACGACAGGTCTCATCGTGAAGAGGTCATTCTGGTCAAGGATCTTGTCCGTAACGCGCTGCGCGAGGTGGAGAAACAGGGGAAGAACGGCAGCACCAAGACCGATCTCGACCGCATCCTGGCCCTGGCCGAAAACCTGCACGGCAATCAAGCGCGGGCCAAGGCGATCTTTGCCTGCGGCAGCCGTAATTTCTGGCGGGAATTCGACCTACCCGCGCAACTGTCAGGAACCCAATTGGTGGTGAACCGCCAGTTTCACTTGAAGCCGCTAGCGCAAGTTCTGGGGGCACAGCCCTTGCTGTGGGTGGCGTTAGTGGACCGTCAGAAGGCCCGGTTCTTTGATCTGCGGCTGGACGACCTGCAGGAGCGGAAAGGATTGTTCCGTACCCCGGCGCTTCGTCAGGAGCGGCGGAATGGTCATGCCAACTATCAGGGTGGACAGGCCCAGCGTCGCATACAGGATGACGCGCTGCATCATTTCAAGCAGGTCGCTGAACACCTGCGCGAAGCCCTGGAGAAGGGAATCTGCGAAAAGCTGATTATCGGCTGCCATGATCCCAACTGGCATCAACTCGAATCACACCTGCATCCCTACGTAAAGGAGCGGCTGGTGGGCCACTTCTCATGCGATGTCAGCAAGATGACAAGTGAACAGATCAAAGAACAGGCGGGCCGGCTGTTGCGGGAGTCAATCGACCGTCGACGGCGTGAGTTGGTAGCTGAGGTCCTCAATCAGGCCAAAAGCAACAGCCGCGGAGTGACGGGATTGCGGCGTGTGCTGCGGTCGTTGGAGCTGGGGGAAGTGCAGACGCTGCTGATCGGAGAAAGGTTCTCTCATGCGGCGGTAGAATGCACCGGCTGCGGCCACCTCGACGCCCACATTGTGCGCTATTGTGCGGCTTGCGGACGCGAGACGCGGGAACTGGAAGACGCATGCGACGCCATGATTCCGATTGCCATCCGCCGCGATATCGAGTTGTTCTACGTGAAAGATGATCCCGAGTTCGACTCCGCCGGGAACATAGCGGCACTTCTGCGTTTCCGCGCAGATCAGAACCATGGGCGTGCCATGTCGGCGGCCTCCTGAGTCGTCCGAAACTGAAAACTGGGAACTGAAATTGACCACTGGTTTCTGGTGGTTTGGTTCTTCCTGTTTTGGCCAGTCGCGCCTCCCCCGTCGCATTTCAACCTTCCCCGGCGTGATATTCTGGCGCACGCTTCACAAACTAGGACTTTTCCGGAGGCAAGATGACGATCTCACGCCGCGATTTCCTGGGTACCGCTGTCGCAGGCTCATTGTCGCTGGGATTATTCAACCCTAACAGTCATGGGCAAGAATCGACAAAGAGCGAAGCCGCTTCCTCCGGTAAACGTCCGATTATTGTTTCTGCCCACAATGGCCTCGCTTATCTCGACGATGCCTACGTTTTCCTCGCTGCTGGTGGAGACACGCTGGATGCAGCGCTCAGGGTAGTCAAGGGCCCCGAGGACGATCCCAATGACAGCAGCGTCGGCCTCGGCGGTCTGCCTAACGAAGAAGGTGTGGTCGAACTCGACGCCTGTTGCATGCACGGGCCGACGCGGCGCGCGGGATCGGTTGGAGGAGTACGCAATATCAAGAACGTGTCCCTGGTGGCGAAAGCAGTTATGACCAACACCGGCCACGTGATGCTGGTGGGCGAGGGAGCGGAGCGGTTTGCTGTGGCCATGGGATTCCCCCGCGAGAATCTGCTGACCGATCATTCCCGCAAGATCTGGCTGCTATGGAAGGAATATCACTCGACCCAAGATTGGTGGGGCCCGGGGCTGGCCGATCCGCACTGGCAGGCGCCGGACTCCAAGCCGCAATCTGAGTTGTGGCAAGAACGTTTCCGTCGGCTGGAGGAACATGCTGCCGATCTTGGAATCGCGCCCGAGTTGCGCCAGGAAGCCGTACACAAAGTGTTGTTTCCTCCGACTGGAACCATTCACTGCTCGGCCCTGAACAGCAAAGGCGAAATTTCCGGCTGCACCACCACCAGCGGACTTGCGTACAAACTGCCGGGACGCGTGGGCGATTCGCCCATCATTGGCGCGGGCTGCTACACCGATCAGGACGTGGGCTCGGCGGGCGCGACCGGCAGCGGAGAAGAGAACATCAAGGTGGCAGGGGCGCACACCATTGTCGAAAACATGCGCCGCGGGATGTCGCCACAGGAAGCGGGTATGGACGCGCTGAAACGCATCGTCCGCAATTACAACAACGACATGAACAAGCTGCGCTTCGTGGACATGACTTATTACATTCTGCGCAAAGACGGCGCCTATGCTGGGGTTTCGTTGTGGGAAGGCTACGAGCCTGGCAAGCCGCATAGCATCGCGGTGCACGATGGAACGAAGCGGTCAGAAAAGACCGTAGCGTTGTTGCAGGGCGCGTCGCTGGATTTTCCGGCAGCGCCGACAGTGCCGGCCGAGGTGATGCAGGAGTTCAAATAAGGTGCGAGCACGGCTTGGGTAAAGACAGAATGCAATTACACTGAAATAGTGTACACTATTTCGGTATGAAGAACATCACTCTGAGCGCCGACGAAGGTCTGATTGAGCGGGCTCGTACGGTTGCCCGTTCCCGCCGCGTTACCCTGAACGCGGCGTTTCGGGAGTGGCTTGAACAGTATTCGGCGCAAGCAGGCGATGGCGCGGCCGTGGAAGCGCTGATGCGCCGGCTCAAACATGTACGTTCGGCCGGTCCTTACACTCGGGACGAGATGAATGAGCGATAGATTTTTTCTCGATACAAATATTTTTGCCTACACTTTCGACGCCAAGGCGCCCGCCAAGGCCAAGAAAGCCGCACAACTGGTTCGACGCGCGGCTGCCACCGGGCAGGGAATCGTGAGCTATCAGGTGGTGCAGGAGTTCTTCAATGTTGCCCTGCGGCGTTTCGTAGAACCGATGAATGTGGCCGAGGCAGAACAATATTTGACCACGGTGTTCCGTCCGCTGCTGGCGATCCATTCTTCGCCGGCTCTCTACGTCGAGGCGTTACGAATCACAGGAAAACACCGGATAAGCTGGTACGACGCCCTTATCGTTGCAGCCGCTTTGGAGGGTCACTGCGAAACGCTTTATACCGAGGACCTGCGACATGGGTGGAAGATCGAAGGACTAAGGATAGAGAATCCGTTTGCGTAGGCGGGCATCGGGAAAAAACTACGGTCAGAGCCAACGGCCAACGGCCCACGACCGCTCCTACGCGAACCTTACCTTCACATCCGGCCCTTTTTCCAGGTGAATACTGTCAATGAAGCGCACTTTCCCCGTGCGCAGAGTCATGATGACGGACGAGGTTCGCGTGCCTTCGCCGAAGAAGCGCACACCGCGCATGAGGGCGCCGTCGGTCACGCCGGTGGCGGCAAAGATGAGCTGCTTGCCGGGGGCCAGGTCTTCGGCTTCGTAGATGCGGTTCTTGTCTTTGATCCCCATCTTCGCGATGCGCTCTTCGAGTTCGGGCTTATTGATGATCAGTCGTCCCTGCATGTAGCCGTTGAGGCAGCGAATGGCGGCGGCGGTGATCACGCCTTCCGGCGCTCCACCGGAACCCATCACCGCGTGCACCCCGGTTCCGATGACCGCCGCGGCGATGCCCGCGGAGAGGTCGCCGTCACCGATGAGGCGTATGCGGGCCCCGGCGGCGCGAATGTCGGCAATCAGCTTTTCGTGGCGCGGACGCTCCAGCACGATCACCACCAGATCCTCCACATCGCGGTCCAGCCGCTTGGCGATGTTCTTCAGATTGTCGACCACCGGAGCGTCGAGCTCCACGGCGTCTTTGCAGGAAGGTCCAACCACGATTTTGTCCATGTAGCAGTCGGGTGCGTTGAGCAGCCCGCCGTGTTCCGACGCGGCCAGGACGGTGATGGCTCCTGGCGCTCCGGTGGCGCAAAGGTTGGTGCCTTCGAGCGGGTCCACGGCGATGTCAACTTCCGGGACTTCGCTGCCGTCGGGAAACGAAGCGCCGACTTTTTCGCCGATGTAGAGCATGGGGGCTTCGTCGCGTTCGCCTTCGCCGATCACGATGGTGCCGCGCATGGGAATCGAGTCCATAGTTTTGCGCATGGCCTCGGTGGCCACCTGGTCCGACAATTTGCGCTCGCCCTGGCCCATGGTGTGCGCCGATGCGATGGCCGCGACCTCGACTACGCGCAGGAATCTTGAAGCCAGATCGCTCTCGATGTTCTCGCCGAAGCTGCGGACTTTGCCTTCTGTCTTGGGTTGGGTAGCCATTATTGCCCTCCGAAATGAACCGGCTTGTGAATATAGCGCGAACGGGGGTTGGAGGGGAAGCGCAGTGCGTCTGGCCTGTCACGGCCAGGGCTGATAAAATTGAGCGAGCCGCAGGAACATTGCGGCACGTGGGGCTATAGCTCAGCTGGGAGAGCGCATCGTTCGCAACGATGAGGTCGTCGGTTCGATCCCGACTAGCTCCACCAAGTTTGCAACTGGTTACAGAACGCTCGTAGTTCACCCAGTCACGATCCGTTTCAGTAGGTCGAAAGTCTCGTTGACAATGTAGGCGTCGGCGGTAAGATACTGTCGTTCCCGCCAAAGCAGATAAGTATGACGAACTCGAGCGTCCGAGTGGCTTTTGCGGTTGTGCTCTTGGCGACGGCAGCGTCCTTGGCTAGCGGTCAAAATGTTCTGACACTCTTCGCGTTTTCTGGTGGGCCTGACGGATTGCTTCCTGGCAGTCTGGTTCCACAGTCTGCAAGCAGCGTGTATGGTGTTGCCGAGGGGGGCAACGGCTGTATCAACGGCGGTTGCGGGCTGATTTATAAATTGAGCGGCCAGGGAGAGGTCGTCATCCACGAGTTCACCGGTGGCTGGGACGGAAGCGACCCTCGAGCTTTGCTCGCCGATGGCAACGGCGGGGCCTATGGCACCACCTTTACGGGAGGAGCCTACGGTTCAGGAGTCATTTACAGGGTTGACTCAGCGGGCCGTTTCCAGGTCTTGTACTCTTTCCACGGGACCCCGGACGGAGCCATGCCCCATAGCCTGGTCCGCGATCCCGGAGGCAACTTGTATGGGACGACCTACGTCGGCGGCGCCTACAACGGTGGGACCGTTTTCGAGTTGGATCCAACCGGCAAAGAGAGCGTGATCTACAGCTTCACCGGAGGAGCCGACGGGTATCTTCCTGCGGGCGGCGTTCTGGACTCAGACGGCAACTTTTATGGTTCGACCTTTGCGGGCGGCATAGGATGTCCCGGCAACCCCGGCTGCGGAACGGTGTTCGAGGTTAATACCTCTACCGGCCAACAAAATGTTCTGTATTCGTTCACCGGGACGAGTGGAGACGGAGAAACTCCCAGCCACGTGCTGCGCGATCCGCAGGGGAATCTCTACGGCGATACCACCGGTGGAGGCAACCCTAATTGCGAAGGCGGATGCGGAATACTGTTCAAGCTGAGCCAAGGGTCCGGTGGCAGTTGGAACGAAACAATCCTCCATACCTTCAACTCGGGAGCTGACGGGGCATACCCCGCTGGCCTCGTGGGCTCCGGAGACGCTATCTACGGCACCACGGGAAGTACCTTGTATGGCTGCTCCAGCTCAAGTTGTGGAACGATATTCAAGCTCGGTCCGACTGGCGAGTTCACGACAATCTATACCTTCGCCGGGGGAACGGGTGGGGAGGATCCTTATCTCCACTTCGAGGACGCGGCGGGCGCATTGATCGGTACCACTTACTCCGGCGGCCATCTCAACTGTTTCCAAGGGTATGGCTGCGGAACCGTGTTCCGGCTCACGCATTGAGGGCGGCAATACGAACTGAGTCGGGTCGCAGGACCGTAGCCTTGGCTTGACAGTCGCTAGCCACAACTACGGCGTGATCCGAAAGACGGTACCTCCCAGTCCGTACTTGGGTGTTCCACCGTAGGCGGTCACGCCGAACAGAATTCCTTTGATCGAGAGCAGGCGACCGACTGGATTACCGCCGTCGTAGCCTCCGGCGAAGTCGTGCAAAGTGGATTCGGTCCATGCGCCGCCAGGAGCAGCCGGAGGAGTAAGCGCAAAGAGTGCGCCGCAACCGCTGCTGAGGCAATTGGCATTCTTGTTTCCGCCCCGCCCGTTCGCAACACCGTAAAGATTTCCCGACTTGTCCGCAATGACGCCTCCGACCGGGTAAGCGCCGTCGGTACCTCCGGTGAAGTTGTAGAGTACTGACTCGGACCAGCCTTTGCTCCCCGACGGGGCAATCATCTGAAACACCGTGCCAAAACCGGATGTTCCAGAGAAGGCGGTCGTCCCAAAGAAACTTCCATTTGGTCCCAAGATCAGTCCGCCGCTGGGATAACCGTCATCGATCGCGAAATCATATAGAATTTTCTCAGTCCATGCGTCTCCCGGAGCCGCTGGCGGCAGCAGCTTGAACAGGGTGCCAACCTCGTTGGTGCCGCCTTCGCCGGTTGTGCCAAAAATTACGCCACCGTGCCCAAAGACGATGCCCGTGGGGCCAATGCCGTCTTTAGTGCCCTTGGTGAAGAAATTGTAGATCGCGGTACCAGTCCAGGTGCCTCCCGGCTCCGAAGGAGCCTGCAACTCATAAACGTTGCCACAAGGGGAGCTACCACAATAAAGGACGTTGTCATATCCGCCGCCCGAAACACCATATAAATTGCCGGCTGTGTCGAAAATCAATTTCCCAGAAGGGTTGATCGCAACCTGGCCACTATCGAAACTGGCGATGACGGCGTAGGTCCAAGCCCCGCCGGGCGCCGCGGGCGGCGACAGCTCAAAGACGGTGCCATAGGAATTGCCGTTGACGCCAATGCCGCCGTAGATCGTGGTGCCGTACAGATTGCCGGCGGTGTCAAAGGTCAACGGTCCATCGGGAGTTGCCCCGTCGGCGCCGTTGGTGAATTCATGAAGGATGGTCTCAGTCCACATACCGCTCGGCGGCGTTGGAGGAGAGAGTTCATAGACCGTGCCCCAATTCGCGGTGCCTCCCTGATAGGTAGTGCCGTAGAGATTTCCGGCACTGTCAACAACCAGGCCAGCCTGCGGATTCAAACCGTCTGTGGTGGTGGGGTTAAAACGATAGAGTATGCTGCCACCACTCTGGGCCGCGGCTAACGAGGTTGCAAACAGCAGCGAAAATGCGGTCGCCATTGACAGCAGAATCCAGATGGAAAAAAATCGCGTGCGCTTCATAGTTGTCCTCCATAACTTGGTTCGCCTGCATGGGATGCGTCCGTGGCGGGGACGCCTGAATGGCACGAAGTTTACTCCGAAACTGGAGATCGAGGCCAGCAAATTTTATCCGTCGGAAAAGCTTCTGCGTGGAAGGCGACCTCGTCCGCTTCTCCACAGTCACGCACGCGGAGGCCGGATCGCGGTTGCCAACAGTGCTACCTTGTCCAACCCGAGAGCGAAAGCAAAAAGGTCGAGTTGGGATCGGGACTCTCCTTTACCAACGTCACTGAGCAGTCGGGACCGGTGGAGTAGACGCCGATGTAGCCGGCAGTCTCGGCCGCGTAAACGCCGGCTCCGTTGGCTCGGTCGTTGTTGATCGTGGTGATAGTGCCGACATAAGTAGGCAATGCCGACGTCACATTGTTCACATAATGCAGCTTGAGAGGGTTCTCAGTAAAATAAACGCCGGTAACGCCGGCGGTACCGCTCGAACCGTCGCCGCTGTTGCCAATGTACAAACACCCAGCGCCCGCAGCCGCTGGGGCCGTCAGGGCAATGCTACCCGCGCTGTATCCCGGACCAAGTTTCCACTGTTGCTGATTGGTGAAGCCGGGAAGGCTGGCGGTCACAAGTGCGCTGGGATGATTGGGCCGATAGGCAGTACCCATGATCACCACCTGGTCGTCGTTGGTGGCGGCGATGCTGGAGACCTCGGTGACGGCCGCCACTGGGCCATTATCAGTCAGGGTCGAGCCGGAAATAGTAAAAGAACCGACCTCCTTGACGATCTCATAAGTCGCCAGCAGGGTGCTGCCATCGTGAGTAATCGCCAGGCTGCCTAGGAAGGAGGCGGTGTCATAAATATTGGCGATGGTTAAAGAGCAATCGGGGTTGATTGTCCAAACTCCGATATTGGACGTGAACTCGTAAGCGGCATAGAGCAGCGTCCCCGCGCTGTTCTCGATCATTGGCATGTTGGCGGCGCCATCGAGCGAAGCATCCACGTAGTTGCCGACCTTGGCGTAGCCGGTCGCCTTGGAGAACGCGGCGATGTCGGCGCCATTGCCGCCGTCCGTGACGAAGAGGCACGCAGCAGCGGGAGAAATAGCCTGCGTAAATCCGCCGAAGTATCCACCCCCGAGGGATTCGCCGCCAGTCTCCAGGGTCTTCACCAGCGACAAACTTCCATCCGCAGGGTTGAGGTTAAAAATGCTGGCGCTGTTGGCAGTGTTTTCGTCATTTGTGAGCACGTAGTACCGGCTCTGCGCCACGCTGGCCGCACTGAAAGCCAATACCAGTGCGCCGAGAGCTGCTGCGAAAAGGCTTTTCTCGTCATGGTGTCGTCCTCTTCTTTCTACCGGCTGCACCGGCCTGCTGGTGTCAGGACACTTCGATCTGGAGGAGCGGATTCTCCGCTCCTCCAATCGAAATCAATTAGGGTTTTCCGAAGTAGCCGTGGATTACGCCACTCGCATCGGTATAGCGGCCCACTACGACACCGGCGTTGTTGATGCCACGGGTTCGGGTTTCGAATGATCCCGGGAACGTTATGGTGGCGAAAAAATTGTTCTTGGCATGGTATCCGCTGAACGGGCCACTGGTGTTGGTGCCCCACAGTCCCACGTACTCGTTGTTGTCATTCACGCGGTCGGTTGCAGTGACCACGCCGCCGGCACTGGGGTCGTCGATCTGAATGAATTGCCCGTTCTTCACGCCGAACCCGTGCTCGACGCCAGTGGAGTCGTCGAAGATTCCCACTAAATCGCCCTTGTTGTTGATACCCGTGATTTCGGTGAGAATGGCGCCGCCGGGGGCGTCATAGCTGGTGTAGGTGCCATTGACGAGTGTGAAGCCGTGATAGACGCCACTGGAGTCGGTGTAGGCGCCCACGATTTTGCCAGCATCGTTGATGCTCCAGGCGCTGGTTAAAGTCGCCCCCGGAGGATCGATGGTGGTCACCTTGAGATCGGGAGTGATCATCAGGCCGTGAGTGACGTTTGAACTGTCGGTATACCACCCGACCGCGTTGTTGTTGTTGTTGATCCCATATAGCAGTGTCGCGGTCGCACCGGGAACGTCTATGGTGTTGAATTTACTGCCGACGATTGCGAAGCCATGGGTGACGCCGCTATTGTCGATGAAGAATCCAACCACGGTATTGGCGGTGTTGATGTCGTTACAGTCGGTCTCGAACGCGTTCGGACCGTCAATACTTTTTAGCACTGCGTGGGCGGGCTGGGTACTCAGGGTGAGGCAAACGGCAAAACTGGCGAGCAGTACTCCAATTCTTTTCTGTAGCATGGAAAGCCTCCTGGGGATTTGGCGACCCATCGTATTCACGGATTGGGCTGGTGTCAAGAGGTGTTATGCCTGAATTCCTTGCCAGACAGGGGTTTTCAGAGGGCTGGGCAAATCAGCGTTAAAGCAGTAGCAGCATGGACGATTACACAATCAGGCCCCTGGGGGAATGGTGCTTCAGGATCACCGCGCCGTTACGGCGTGCCCATAAATCCGTGCACCACCCCGTCCACGTCGGTGTAACGCCCCACCAGGGTCCCAGCTTTGTTGAGGCCGCGCACGCGGGTGTCAGTCGCTCCAGGAAAATCGACGGTACTGAAGCTGCTACCAGCCTCGGTGAGGCCGCTGAACGGGCCCAATCCGTCGGAGCCGTAATAGCCCACAACTTTGTCGCTGTCGTTGATTCGGGTGGCCACAGTGTCGGTGGCGTTGGGATAATTCACAGGAAAGAACTTTCCGTTGGCCAGGGCGAAGCCATGCTGGTTGCCGTTGGAGTCATCGTAGTAGCCAACGATTGCGCCGGAGGTGTTGATCCCGGTAATGGCGGTGAGAATTGCGTTCGGGGCGTTGTAAGTAGTGTAAGAGCCGTGCGAGTAGGTGAAGCCATGATGCAGCCCGCTGCCGTCCACGAATGTGCCCACGATGGTTCCTGAATTGTTGATGCTCCAGGCATTGGTCAGTGTCGAGCCGGGAGGGTCGAGTGTCGTCACCTTGCCTGCGACGTACAGGAAGCCGTGAGTGACGAAGCTGCCGTCGGTGTACCATCCCACGGCTTGATTCTGGTCGTTGATCCCGTAGAAAAATGTGGCTTGGGCCCCGGGCACGTCGAAGAACTGGAAAGATCCCCGAATCAGGCCATAGCCGTGGTTGGTTCCGCTGGAGTCGACGTAATAGCCGACCACGACCCCACTCTTATTGATGGCATTGCAGTCGGTTTCCTGGGCGCCGGGAACGTCCACGGTAGTGAGTCCGTTTTGGGCGTGGCTGCGTGGCGAGATCCAGATCAGCAGTAAGGCGGAAATCAAAATCCTGCTTCTAACGCGGGGCATGGACACCTCGAAATTCGTAGAGTCCTATTCTGTTACCAGCGTAGCAGACCTTCAATCGCGGATTCAGGGTAGAGTTGCACAGTTTGGTGCCGGGACTTTTAAGGCTGAAGGCACCAGCCCTGATGCAATTACCGTTTTTGCGGTTCCAAACTCCAGCTACTCGCGGAGCGTTGTTTTTTCAGGTTTGGCGGCTCCGCGAGTCGCCTCGGTGAGCGAATCACCCAGCCTACTTCGGACTGGTCAATATTACTTGGGACCAATCCTTTCAGCCGTCGACAGTTTCGAAGGCCAGACCTCCTAAATCTCAGAAAGTGGGTTGAGCCTCTTGCTGCAACATCTGGTCGATAGTCACGATATCAGCTAACCCATGGCAGCCGTAAAGGGCCGGCAGAATGCGATCCGCCGGGTGAATGCGGCGCAATTGTGCCACTCGCTCCGTTCCCGCGCGATAAGCGGGAAGATACATTCGACCCAGTAACGGATGTTGACCCCAGGCGCCGGAAAGCTTGTCGGCGCGCTCTTCCGTGACCAGGAAATCCTGACGGAGAACAGGCGCGACTTTTTCGCGCGGCATTCTTTCTCCCCAGGTTAAGTAAGACGACTGATTCTTAGCGTCATCCTGCAGTAACGCCAGCAGCACCCCGATCTGCAAGTCTTCGTCGGGTAGTTGCTCGATTTCGGTGACGCCGTGAGCGATCAGAATGGCATTGTTCGCGATTCCCTCAAACAGGGTCGCGGAGAGGGTGTTCATGGTCAATACGGTTGCTTCGAAGCCTGCTTTTCCGCGGACGTAGAGATCCTGCAAGTAGGCGAAGGTTGTAACGTGCCCAGGTACGACTTCGTGGCTCACAAGTTGCTCGAACTCCGGCACAGAGATTTGCAACGAAGCGTTAATCTCATAGGTGGCTTCGTAGTGCGGACTGCCATCCGGCTTTCGCGCGCGGCCAATGTAGTTCATCGAGCCGGAAAACCAGGCGTCCTTAATCGGCAAGAATTCAATATTGGATCGAGGCACGGACAAGAGATGCTGGGGAAGATAGGGCAGCAAGTTGGCCGCGCTGAGGCGGTCAAAGTGGGCAGTGACCGCAGCGCCGAGTGCGCGGACCGAAGCCATCGGAACCACCCGATCGCGCCGCCAGGCGTCGACCGCCCCCAGAAGGCCAGTGGAACCGGAGGTTGAGTAACCCGCCCGGCCCAGCAACTCGGCTACGCGCTCCCGCTTCGCTTTCGGATCCGAGGGTTCCGGTGGCCGGCCGGTCGAGGCCTCAACACAGCGGGCGTAGGGAACGGGCTTGCCTTTGCCGAACACTTCCATGGCAAGGTCCCACATCGTCTCCAGGGAGAGCGACAGGCCGTGCAGATACTGACCGCGCATGCCAGGAACCTTGTGAGCCTCATCGCGGATTCCGGCGACGGCCTGGGGGACATCCACCTGATGCAGGTACTGCTCCACTGCCTGACGATCCACGTTCTTGCCGGAAACGCCACCGGTCTCCCGCACCCGCGCCGCCGCCGGAGCCGTGTAGGCCGGAGGCAACGGCTCATCGGAGAACCACGAGTCGGCGATGAATCGTCCCGTGCCCGAGGGACACATGACATCGCCACCCCACAGCGTGTCGATACCGAGAACTGCATCGGCGACAAATCTGCCTAGCGTATCCATTGATCGCTCCTCACTTTTATTCTGCGGATGCTTTCTTCAGCGAGCCGAACCATACATACAAACATAGACCAATAAACAACAGAGCGGAAAGGCTTTGCGACACTGCATCGTTCGCGTAGAAAGGCGTCTGAATCCAATCTTCCTTGAAGTGCGGCAGCACGCGTAACGCGGCCCCAATCACTCCGCCGAGTGCGCCGCCCGCCATCAAGCCGCCCGCAATGATGATGCCGCGCTCGCGGATGCTATTGCCGTGCGGGCCGCCGACCTTTTCCCCGCGCTTGTTCACCAGGTGCGAGAGGAATCCGCCGGCCAGGATCGGCGTGGTCAGCTGCAGCGGCAAATAGATTCCCAGCGCGAAAACCATGGAAGAAAGACCGAGCATCTCCAACACTACGGTGACCATGGCGCCGATGCCGAACAACATATAGGCGACCGGCTGGCCGCTCATGAATCCCGACACCACGGCTTTCAGTGCGGAGGCCTGGGGCGCCACCAGGACCTGCCGCGGGTCGCCGGGCGCGGCTTCTCCGAATTGGAAGGCCTTGGCCAGCAGGATGATGGTTAAGCCTGCGGTGATTGCCGAGGCGACGACCCCGATAAACTTTACCTTCTCCTGCGCCGCAGGCGTAGAACCAAGCCAGTAGCCGGCTTTCAGGTCGGTAATGAACTGTCCCGAGGCGCAGAGCGCCACACAGACCATTCCGGCCAGGGCCATCACGAAGAACATGCCGGTGGTCCCGGAAAGCCCGAACTTCAGCAGCACCACAGCCGAGACGATGACGGTCAGTAACGTCATGCCGCTGGCCGGGTTGTTGGCCGTGGTGGCAATGGCGTTGGCAGCCACCGTGGTGAAGAAGAATGAAAAGAGCAGCGTCAGCGCCAGGCCCACGGCGACCACGGTCCAGGAGACATGAAGCTGTGCGAAGAACGTGGCCACGCCGATTGCCCCCAGCACCACGCCGAGCAGGATGACGACGATGGGAATGTCACGGTCGGTGCGTTCCGTGTGCTGCGCTTCGCCGTGGCGGAAGGCGTGCAGCGCAATGCCGAACGATCCGACGACGATACGCAGCGACTTGAGGATGCCCACGAGGCCGGCGGTGGCGATGGCGCCGACGCCGATGAAGCGCACGTAATAGCGGTAGATCTCGGCTGCCGTCATGTGCGAAATGGGGATGGTCGCGGGATAGACGGTGAGGTCGCCCATGTGACCGCCGATGAACCAGATCATTGGGACCAGCACGAAATTCACCAGAATGCCACCGGCGCAAAAGATCAGGGCAATGCGAAGGCCCATCACGTAGCCCAGGCCGAGGATGAAGCCGACGGCGTCGAAGTTGAAGACCATGCGCCCGCGTTCGGCCAGGGACCGTACCGCGGGGACGAACTGGAAGTTCAAGTACTCCTTCCAGACGTGGAAGGTGGTGACCAGGAAGTCGTAAAGGCCGGCGATGAGGGTGGCCTGCAGCAGCAGTTTAGCTTGCGATCCACCTTTTTCGCCGGTGACGAGGACTTCGGTAATCGCCGTGGCCTCGGGAAATGGGAACTTACCGTGCATTTCGCGCACAAAGTAGCGCCGCAAGGGAATCAGGAAAAGAACACCAAGGCACCCGCCGGCCAGGCAGATGAAGATGGTCTGCACCGGATGCGGGTCGAGGTGGAGAATGTAGAGCGCCGGCAAGGTAAAGACGGCGCCGGACACCACGGCGGCGGAGGCGCCCCCCATGCCAGTAATGATCATGTTCTCCAGGACGGTGGAGCGCCGCTGGTAGACGCGTGCCAAGCCGATGGCGAGGATGGAGATGGGAATCGCCGCCTCCATTCCCTGGCCGACCTTGAGGGTGGAATAGGCTGACGCGACGCTGAAGACGATACACAGCAACGTGCCCCACACCACCGCGCGCCAGGTCACCTCCAGTGGCGCCACGCCGGTGGGCACCAGCGGGATGTAGATTTCGCCGTCCTTCAACGGTTGGTAGGCGTTCGCGGGGAGCGACTTGGTTTCGACGTCGGCCATGCGTAAACGAGCCTCCCGGCCGAGCATACACTAGGCCGTTGATCGTCGCCCATTGCGATCCGTTTGAAAAAAGGGGCGCTGTTATCCACTAGGAAGTCAAACATCGGGGCGGGGCCAACAGCAATGACAAGGGTCACAGCGTGAAGTGATGTGCGCGCGTGTGTGCCTGCACATCACGCAAAATGCTCCGCCCAGCGCTGCAAAATGCAGTGGCTGAACGGCATTTCCCACCTGATTCTTGATGCAAGTCCATGCCCTGCAACCAATCGCGTCACAAATTGAACTTGCCCTTGACGTGCACTGAGTAAAGACGCGAGCCCGGCGCCGAAGAGGCGCCGGACAACCAAGCGACGGGATCGCAACCGAGAGGAGGTTCTATGTCAATCCTGTTTGTCCTGCTGATGTTCCTGCTGATCATCAGCGTCAGACATTTCATCGAACCCAAAGTTCAACCTGGGCTGGAGCCCGAGATCCTAGCCAGACCGCAACCCCCGCTGGTGAAGCGCGAGTACGGCTTCGAGATCCCGCAAGGTTACGGCTTTCATCTCGGACACACCTGGGTCATGCAACAGGGCGGCGAGGATGCGCGGGTCGGCGTAGATCAGTTCGTCACCGGTCTGATGGGGAAGATCGACCACATTGACGTGCGCGGAGCCGACCGCTGGATTCGTCAGGGGCAGAAGCTCATCACCCTGACAAGCGGAGGAACCAGCATCGATCTGCTCTCTCCCGTGGAAGGTGTGGTCACGGCGGTCAACGACGATGCCTTGCGAGATCCGAGCCTGGTCATGAACCATCCCTATGAGCATGGCTGGATCGCGATGGTGAAATCCCCGGACCTCAAAGTCAATCAGAAAAACCTGATCCAGGGTTCGATGGTGGCGCCCTGGATGCAAAACAACCTGACCCGGCTGAATGCGATGGTATCGCCCTCACCGGCGCTGGCGCAGGACGGCGGGCACCCCATCAGTGGTTTGCTTCCGCGGCTTACACCGGAGTTGCGGCAGAAAGTGGTGAAAGAGTTCTTCTTGTCGTAACCGGACTCCGCCACGGAGAGGAGAAAAGTCATGGCAACGAGTCGAGCAATCCTGGTCGATGTCACGAAGTGCATCGGGTGCCGGAGTTGCGAGCAAGCTTGCAAACAAATCCACGGATTTCCCATGGCCTCTGAGATGAAGCTTTCACCGACCGCGCTCACCGTAGTGGAAGAGCGTGGCGACCGCTTCGTGCGGCGTATGTGCATGCATTGTCAGGACCCGGCCTGCGCGTCGGCGTGCCTGGTGGGTGCGCTCAAGAAGACCGCGGGCGGTCCGGTCACTTATGACGCGGCGAAATGTATTGGCTGCCGTTACTGTCTGGTGGCGTGTCCGTTCAGCGTGCCCCGTTACGAGTGGACGAAGCTAGTCCCCTACGTCAAGAAATGCGATCTGTGCGCGGCACGCCAGGCGCAAGGCCAACCGCCTGCCTGCGTAGAGGCTTGCCCGGTGCAGGCTTCGATCTCCGGCACCCGCGAAGAAATGCTGGAAGGAGCGCAGCGCCGCATCCTCAATGATTCGAAATACGTGAAGCACATTTACGGCAGCGAGGAAGCGGGCGGAACGTCGGTATTCTTCATCTCCGATGTGGCTTTCGAGAAGCTGGGGTTTGCCGCTGCACCCAAGCAGCCTTTGCCGCTATTGACGGCAAGCGCGTTGGGCGATGGACCTACCGTGATCCTGGTCGGTGGCTCTGTGCTGGCGGGCTTGTATTGGATCACGCAACGCCGGGCCCAGGTCGCGCTGGCCGAAGCCCGCGAGAAGTCTGCCAAGAAAAGGAGTTGAGCCATGACTACCCTGGAAACGACTGCCGCAGGAAAGACTACCAAAGGATTTCCAAAAATCAGTTTCTGGCGCACCGTCGTAGCGTTGATCTTCGCCGCCGGCCTGTATGCCATGTATGCGCGGTTCGCGCTGGGTTTCCAAGCGTCCACCAACCTTACGGATTCGCAGCCTTGGGGCTTATGGGTCGGGTTGGGGACGCTGTGCGGCGTCGGGCTCTCGGCCGGTGGGTTTGCTATTGCGGCGTCGGTGTATCTGTTAGGTTTCGAGCGCTACCGGCCGATCCTACGCACGTCCGTGCTCATTTCGTTCCTGGGATATTGCACGGTCTGCATTGGAATGATGTATGAACTCGGGATCCCCTGGAGAATCTGGCACCCGATTGTCATGTGGAACCGGCACTCGGTGTTGTTCGAGGTGTCATGGTGCGTGATTCTCTACACCACGGTGCTGATGTTGGAGTTCTCACCGGCGCTGGTCGAAAAGATCCCCTGGGTGCGGGCACGCGATCTCTATCTGCGCTGGCACCATAGCATTCTGATCGCGTTGGTTCTGGCGGGCACGCTGCTCTCGTCAATGCACCAGTCATTTCTGGGCGGACTTTACTTGATCACCAAAGGACATCTGGATCCGCTCTGGTATTCGCCGTACCTCACCACCATGTTTTATCTTTCCGCGATTCCGGCAGGATTGTCCGTGACCATTATGGCTATTTACCTGTGCGTGCGCTCGCTCAATGCTCGGGTTGATCTGACCATCCTTAGCGATGTGAGCCGGGTGATTGCCCCGCTGCTGGCAATTTACGGCGTGTTCCGTGCAGTCGATCTGATTAGCCGGGATGCGACACAATATCTATGGATGTGGCGCGAGGAAACACTGCTCTTCTGGCTTGAGATCGCGTTGCTGGTGATTGCACCTCTGGTGCTGCTGAATCTGGAGAAGGTGCGCAACACTCCGCTGTATTTGTATTGGACTTCCGCCGTGATCGTGATGGGCTTCATGACGAACCGGTTGAACGTCTCCATCACCGGACTGCAAGCCAGTTCCGGCATCTACTATGAACCGAAGTGGACGGAGTTCGCAGCCACGCTGGCGACCATCGCCGCCGCCGTAGTCGCCTTCCGTTATGCTGTAATCTATTTGGACATTTTGCCGAAGAACCCGTCGCAACGAGTGTTGGCGCTGAGCGCTCCCGCGAAAGCATAGGCTGGAGAGTTGGCACTAGCCCCGGGCGCTCGCCCGGGGCTTTATTCATGGTGCAGACGCGTAACCGGCGGGCCGACGCTAGTCCAGCGCCTTGCCTTTTAGCCGGCGCAATAACGAAGTGGGATGAATGCCGAGAATTCGGGCTGCCTGGGTTTTATTTTTGCCGGTGGCCGCCAGCACCTGCTCGATGTAGTTATCTTCGAGCGCCCGCAGACTTAGGAACTGGTCTCCGGTCGGAGAAATGTCCTCGATGGAAAATGTTCCACTGGTCTTCTTCCCTATATGTTGGTCGCGAATCTCTTCCGGAAGCTGGCCAGCGTCAATCTCAGCTTCGGAGGTGAGAATCATGGTGCGCTCAATCACATTCCTCAATTCGCGGATGTTGCCTGGCCAGCCATATTGCTCCAGCAGGCTCGCGGCGGCGGGAGTGAATCCGGTAAAGCTCTTCTTTAACTCCCGGTTGAGTTGCTGAAGGAGCTCGAGCGCGAGGGGCACGATATCCTCCTTGCGTTCGCGCAGCGGAGGTATGTAGAGCTGCACCACATTCATGCGGTAGTAAAGGTCCTCGCGAAATCGCCCTTGGCTGATGGCATTCTTCAGGTGCTCATTGGTAGCCGCGATCAATCGGATGTTGACTTTGATCGTGCTCGTCCCTCCCAGCCGCATGAACGTTCCTTCCTCAAGCACCCGCAGCATCTTAGCTTGCACGCTAGCCGACATGTTGGCGATTTCATCCAAGAATACGGTGCCGCCGCTGGCGCGCTCCAGCAGCCCCTCCTTGCGACGGCGCGCGTCGGTGAAAGCCCCAGGCTCGTAGCCGAAGAGCTCGCTCTCCAGCAAAGCATCGGGAAGGGCGGCACAATTGAGCTCCAGCAATGGCATAGCCGTGCGAGGACTGGCGTAGTGAATGGCTCGGGCGAGCACGCCTTTGCCGGTGCCGCTCTCACCCAGGATCAGAATCGTCGTGCGGTCGGTTTCGGCGGCTTTGCGCGCCACTTCCAACATTTTGATGGTGGCCGGATTATGAGTGATCACCCGGCCAAAGTTGTAGCGCCCCTTTTCCGATTCCACCGAGTCGCGCACGCGCACTCGTAAAGTAAGCACCTCGGCCGCCCGATGCAGGGTAGTCATCAGGTCTTCCAGATGAAATGGCTTGACCAGATAGTCAAAGGCGCCCAGCTTCATGGCTTCGACGGCACGCTCCACCAGATGATAGGCGCTCATCATGATCACGATCGCATTGGGGTTAGCCTGTTTGATTTGGCGGAGCACTTCGACTCCATCAATGCCAGGAAGGACGATGTCCAACAAAATCAGGTCCGGCTTCTCATCGTGAAAGAGCTTCAGGCCATCCTCACCGGAGAGCGCGGTGAATACCTCAAATCCATCCTGGCGCAAGCTGCGCGAGATGGTGTGCAGCGTGAGCTCTTCGTCATCGACGATTAGGGCGGAGTAGGGCATGTCAAACCACGGTTTCGGAAAGTTCTTTTACTTTGTGTGACTCCTCCTGCTGGATGGGCAGCGTAATGGTTACGGTGGTGCCATGATTCACCACGCTATCGATTCGAATCTCACCCTTGTTCCTTCTCACGTAAGTGGCGCTAATGCTGAGGCCAAGGCCAGTGCCCTTGCCGCCTTTGGTGGTGAAAAAAGGTTCAAAGACATGCGGCAGAATGTCACGCGGAATGCCGCAGCCGGTGTCGGTGACACGGATTTCGATGCTATTCGCGAGGCTGAGCCGGTTGGCGGAAATGGTGATTCGCCCACCTTGGGGCGTGGCTTCGGCCGCATTGATCAGCAGATTCATCAGGACCTGCGAAAGCTGATTGGAATCAACCAGGATGTGGGGCAAGTCTTCGGGAACCTGGTTCTCCGCTAGTTTGCCGCGCAGCGCCGGTTGGCCTTCGAGAAAGCCGAGCGCATCGCTAACCAAACGGCGGAGGCTGAGGTTGTTCAACACCTGAGGTCCGGGGCGGGCGTAATTGACCAGTCCGCGCAAGGTGGCAGAGATACGCTTGGTGCCGGCAATGCATTGCTCGATCTCCCATCGCTGCTCGGGATCGCTGGCACTCTTCAACTCGAGTTCCAGGTGCGACAGGATCCCGAGCAGGGGATTGTTGATCCCGTGAGCCGCGCCCAGGGCCAGTTGAGCCAGGGTCGAATATTTTTCGTATTCGGCAAGCTGAGCCTGAAACTGGAACTTCTCCTTATTCAATTCACGATCTTCGTAGAGGCGGCGAAAGAGTTCTTCTTGGGTCAGATTGCGCTCCCGCTCCAACTGCTGCTTGAGTTCTGTTGCCTGCTTCAGAGCTTCGCAAGCTCGTTGCCATTCACGGCGTTGGAGCCGCCACACCGCGAACATCACCACTAGAGCGGCGAAGGTGAGCGGAAAAAGGTAGCGCGGGAATTCGAGGTTAACGCTTGAGGTTGCGAGAACCGGTAAAAGGCCGCCTGACACGTCCCAAGAAATTCGCGCCTCTGCCCAGTGCGTATGCATCCTTAATTAGCATGAAGTGGATCAGGGCAAGACGCTGTGATGCCGGTCACAGTGGGGAGTGCGCGGGACGTGGTCGCTGCGGAAAACGTAATTGAGTCTTGACCCGAAGAGCTTTCTTCTTCATCGTTTGCACGCTTCTCAGAGAGTGTCTAACATTCCCGACGCAACTAACACCTGAATTCAGGGTTCAGCTAGGTACCGTTCTTCGCTGTGGACCGGCCTTGCTTTGGCAACCGACGGACGCGAGGACGACGGAGTCGGGTGGGTAACTGACCGCGGGGGCCGAAAGAGCAGCCTGCGGCGGCTTAGAGCATAAGGGTTCACCTCGGGGGAGCCCAGGTGGGCCAGTGGGAGGGATGATGAGACCCGAAACGTACCTGCGCGCATCGTGCCCCAAGTTTTCTTGCCGGTCACGTATTCGCGGGCTTCGTCCCACGATTCTTCTCCAGACAGCATAATGCAGCCATTCAAACGTGTGATCGCAGTGATGATGGCGCTGTTTCTTCTGCTCGGTCAGGAACAGTTGTTGGCTCAGCAGGCGCCGCCAGCAGAGTCGCAGAACGATCCCTACAACGGACAGTACACGCCGGATCAGCAATCAGGCGAGGGACAGCAGCAGCCTTACGCGCAACCACCTTACCCAGACTCCGGCCAGGTTTCTCCGCAACAAGGTAATGCACAGGCGCAGCCGCTGAGCGCGGAGCAACTGGAGCAATTGGTAGCGCCGATCGCGCTCTATCCCGATACGCTGGTGGCGCAGATGCTGGCTGCATCCACGTACCCTACGCAGGTGGTGGAAGCCGATCGTTGGCAGGCGCAAGGCTACGCGTCTCCCGACCAGATTGCAGCCGGAGCCGACGTGCAGAACTGGGACCCGAGCGTTAAGGCGCTGACCGCGTTTCCACAGCTGCTGGCGCAGATGGATCGCAACCTGCATTGGACCACCGACCTGGGCAACGCCTACTACAACCAGCCGCAGGACGTGCTACAGGCCGTGCAAGTGATGCGCCGGCGCGCGCAGGCCGCCGGAACCCTGCAAAGCACGCCGCAGGAAGTGGTGAGCGACGACCAAGGCAACATCGAGCTGGCTCCGCCGAGTCCCCAGGTGGTCTATGTGCCAGCCTATGATCCGTGGAGTGTTTACGGACAGCCGGTTTCGCCCTATCCGGGATTTTCGCTGCTGGGTACGCTGGGGTCATTCTTCGGTTCATCTTTCGGTTCGTCGTTCGGCACCTCGGCAGTAAGGTTTGGGTTGGGGATCGCGATGTCGGCCTTCAGCCACACGCCCTGGGGCTGGCTAGCCTGGGGTTTGAACTGGCTGAGCCAGTCCGTGCTCTTCAATCATTCGAACTACTATTCGTCCAGCACCACCGTGGCCGACTGGGGCTTTCCGCACGGCGGAGCACGCGGCTTTCCCGGGCGGGGAGCGATTGGCGGGATGCCGAATATGCCGAACCGGCCGCTCGGCAGCTACAGGCCGCCACGCGGTGGTCGCAACCCGACACTCGGGCAAGGATTCGTCCCACGTCCGCCGCAAAGCTACAGTCGACCGGGCAGTGGACGCAGTGCAACGCTCGGACAGGGCTTTGTCCCTCGACCACCGTCTAGCTATAGTCGGCCAGGCGATGGTCGCAACACGACACTCGGAGGGGGCTTCGTCCCCCGGCCACCAGGGAGCTACAGCCGGCCAGGTGGCGGATACAATGCCGCTCGTGGCAGCGGATTTATCCCGAGGCCGCCGGCCAGATATGCGGAGAACCGGCCCAGTGAAGCCTCCCGCCAGCTCGCATACAGCCGAGGCCGAACCGCCTACGGCAGCAGATCGAGTGCCGCTTACCGCAGTCCGCAGCGGGCTTATCGCGCGCCGGCAAGAGCCTTTCAGCGCGCCAATTTCAAGCAGCGTTCTTATAAGGCCCCTAAGGGCAGGGGTTTTGCCAGATCGTCGGGCAAGCCGCCGAAGAGTTTCCGTGGTGGCGGGCATGCGCCGAAGTTCAGCGGCGGGAAGAGCTTCGGCGGCAGGCACTCGGGCGGCGGCGGTCATGCGGGCGGCCACGGAGGCGGCGGACATCACCACTAAACGGCTGGCCGGCAACTTTTATCCGGTTTCAGGGTTCATATTGATGAGCAATTCAGAGTGAAAAATGGATTGCCAAAGGGCCTTCGGGTCCGGTTAGAATTCGGACAGAGGGGTTGGGTGTCCGATAAGGGGGTCTAAAATGCGCGCTTTACGATATCTCGCTTTGCTGAGTGTTCTCCTGCTACCGGCAATCTCCGCTCATGCAGGGGTCGCGGTTGGGGTTGGGGTCGGGATTGGCCCGGGTTACGTTGGATCCCCGGCCTGTGCCTATGGCTACTACAGTTATTACCCGTACGCGTGCGCACCGTATGGCTACTACGGTCCTAGCTGGTTTGCGGGTGGCGTCTTTATCGGCGCCGGTCCGTGGTACCGCGGCGGGTGGTATGGACGCGGATGGTACGGAGCCGGTTGGCGTGGATATGGCCCCGGATGGCGCGGCGGTTGGGGACCAGGCTGGGGTGGTCGCGGCTTTTACGGACGCGCTGGCTATGGCTATAGGGGCGGATACGGCTATCGCGGTGGAGTTGCCCGCGCATCCGTCGGTGGCGGCGGTTTCCGCGGTGGCATGGGCGCTGGCGGTTTCCGCGGCGGCATGGGTGGAGGCGGTTTCCACGGCGGCGGCGGACGCCGGTAATTAGATCGACGCGTTGAGGAGAAAAGGAACGGCTGGCAGGATGCCAGCCGTTTCTGTTTGGTTGATATGCAGAAGCTGCGTCCGGCCGAGAGACAGTCAGTGCATTTTTTTGTGTTACATTGAAAATCAGTGGGCGCGTAGCTCAGTTGGTAGAGCAATGCCCTTTTAAGGCATGGGTCGCAGGTTCGAGTCCTGCCGCGCTCACCATGGTGCTTGTCGTACTGGGCACCGCCTACCGTAGCTGACTGAAAATCGCCGTCGGCATTACATCGTCCGGTGGTGGTCTCCTCAATCGTATCCAATCAAACGAAAACGACGCCAACGCCCCCGTATTCACGGAGGATGCAAGATAGCCCCCGCCGCATATTCTTGGATAGACTCGCGTCACCGACTGGTAATTCGCGAAAAGGATTCCGCCATGAAATCCAATCACCGAAGATGGGGTCGGGTTCGGCCTTGCCGTTGCCAAGACCGACGGTGCCCCAGAATTGTTGTCCTCAATTTCTAGGCCGCTCATGTTTTGATAACCGACCGAGTAGGCCGTCCATCGGTAATTTGTCGGACTTGCGCTGCAGACCAAGATCATTTCCTGACCATTTATTGCCACCTCCGACCGCAGGTCGATTTCGGCGACATTGTCCGCGACAACCCAATTGGAGCCGAGATATGCGGTACCGCCGCCTCTATCCGAGTGGGAGATGAGAACCCCATTCTTAATCTGAACCGATCCTTTACCACCTGGAGTAGTGCCACTGTACCAGCCCTGCGGCAACGACTCCCCGGCGAAGTTTGCATACTTGAGAAAGACGGACGGGCCGTTGTCAAATTGCCCATAAGTCGGACTCAATCCCGGCCCTTCGCCAGTGCTTGAGGCGTTGAATAGATTCTGCATCTTTGGAGAGAATCCCATGTAGATTTCGCTCACTTTGCTCGCGGGTAGACCCTCGCCAAGCCGAATCCAGTAAACCGTGTGACTGGAAAGATTCGAGTTTCCCGATTCCAGCCAACTCGGCAGTAGCATGCCGCGCCTGTCGAAAAACTCCACATTCTGAAGATTGTCGGCCTCAAATTGAGCGTATCGGGAACTATCAACGACGAGGAGCTGCTGGAAGGGGCCCGCTACATTTTCTGGCTGTCCGTTGACCAGGCCAATGCGAAGCCAGTGCTCGACATTACGAGGAATGATCGGAACATCTGGAACCGGCGAATCGGCAGTCGAGAAGCTTCTGCTGTTACCCATAAGAAAGAGGAGGATCAAGAGCATCGCCAGTCCTAGCCCAGTCAGTAGCCACCGGATCCTACCCGGGGACGCAGTTGACGACGCTGGAGGCTCGGACGTAGATCTGTCTGAAGCAGCCCTTCGCTTCTCGGGCGGCTCTTTGGAAGAAGTTGTAGCCTCCTCTTCATCCGGCTCAGCCGTTGCTTTCCCCAGCCATGCGTCGATCTCGTGCCGATACGCAAAGACAGCGCGGCGTTCGCCTCCTGGTACTCGACGTACAGGAAGCCCTTTCTCTTTCTCCCAACGCCTCACGGTCCGAAGGTCACGGCCGAGGTAGACCGCTATAGCCTTCCAAGAGTCAAGGCGAACCTGATCCGGCTGGGACACAGTGTGGCGCACGCTTTCTCCCCCTCGAGAGTCTTGATGTTGCCTGCTGTCCCTTACCGCCCGCAATTGCCCGTTGGTGCCGGTTGACTGGGAAGAAAGTGTAGTCAAGGATGCTCACGCAAGGAAGGCTGCGGTTTCAAACTCACAAACTAAGGAGGACAACCCATGAAGGCACCAGCAAGAGTTCGGGGCACAGTGTCGTTTTCGCTTTTGGTCTTTTCGATGCTCCTCGTGGCGGTCTCTGGCTACGGACAAGCTCGGGGAGTCGAGCGGCGTGCTGGCGTCGACACCTCGCAAAATTGGGGTGGCTACGTCGTCACGGGCGCACCGGGTTCCGTCAGCGACGCCAAGGGCTCCTGGGTAGTGCCGGCGGTCAGTTGCCCCGTATTTAGCAGTTCATTCGCCAGCTTTTGGGTGGGCATCGATGGGGACCCTGAGGTTGGTGCCCAGAAGACGCTCGAACAGATTGGAACCGTTTCCGACTGTGCCAGCTTCGTCCCAGTAAACTACGCTTTCTACGAGTTTATTCCTGCGGGACCACAGATCATTCCGATGTTGATATCTGCTGGCGATATAATATCTGCTGAAGTAAGCTACGATACCAATACGGGGCTGTTCACTGTCTCGCTTACGGATGTAACGTCGGGGGCGAAGCCTTTCAACTACAGTCAAACTATGCCCTCGGCCCAGCGGGCCTCCGCCGAATGGATAGCTGAGGCGCCACAGCTTCTCGGCAAGATAGTCTTGCCGCTCTCCGACTTCGGAACAGCCGTTTACGGCGACGACAGCACCGGTGTGGCCGACACCTGTTACGCAACGGTGGGTTCGGAAACCGGGCCAATTGGAACATTTGCAAGCGAGCACTCTTTCACGATGGTGAACAATAACGTGACTGAAGCGACCCCTTCGTCCCTATCGGCAGATGGGTCAAGCTTCTCGATTGCATGGCAGGGCGGCGGCTTCAAAGATGCCTTCACCAAGGATTCCGGGTTAAACACCAAGGCATGGACGGACAGCTCCCAGTTCCTAAATAACCTAGCTTATTATTCGTCAAACCCGCCAGCGACGTTCGTCACCCCGCAGCTGAGCTTCAGTAACCAGTCCGGGATGCAAATGTCAGGGCCAAACCAAGATTACGAGACTACTGGCGTGCAGTCGCTCTGGACCTTCACGCCGCCCTTTACCGTCGTCGCAGACGTGACGGCCACGCAGGCGACGGCCAATCCTTTCGAGATCTTTCTGGCGAGTTCCGACCTCAGTCAGTTTCTCACCGTAACTGCTAACGTCAGCTCCACCTACGACGGGATGTACGCAAATGCTCCCAACATCAGCCAGCTTTGGCAGCTTGGCGAGCAGTTTTCACCTCCAATTAAGCCCGCTTTCAACACAGCCTACAAGATCATAATCAGCGTAGACGCGCAGGAGGTGGGTACGGTAAAGGTGGAGGACAACAGTGGCGTGTTGGGAACTCTCACCAATCTGCAAATTGGTGGTACAGGGCCATTTTATCTGGTGTTAGGTCAACGAATAGGAAACGCTCCAGCGGGGGAACAAGCTGCAGACTGGTCCTACGTTGAAGTGTACTGAGGGAAAGCAAAAACAAGACTGAGGAGCCTCGCGGTCCGCACACCGCGTCCCGCGAGGCCCTACAGCCACCCCTTGGTTCGGGCGATCCTCGCGGCTTCTACCCGATTGTTCGCACCTAGTTTGCTGATGGCTTCGGAAAGATAATTGCGCACGGTTCCTTCGGAAAGGCCGAGATCGGTGGCGATGTCGCCGCTGGCTTTGCCGTCGCCGGCCAGGCGCAGCACTTGCCGCTCGCGGTCGGTGAGGGGATCAGGTTCGGCCCAGGCCTCAGTAGCGAGTTCAGGATCGATGACGCGCAAGCCTTGCTGTACCCGCCGCACAGCTTCGGCGAGTTCTTCGGCGCGCATGTCTTTCAATAAATATCCGGACGCTCCCGCTTCCAGTGCGCGACGCAGATAGCCAGCGCGGGCGAAAGTGGTGAGGATGATGACCCGCGTGCCAGTGTGCCGCCGCTTCAGTTCTGCCGCGACGTCGAGACCGGTCATCTCCGGCATTTCAATGTCGGTGATGAAGACGTCGGGCTTGTGTTCCAGCACAGCGCGGAGGGCTTCTTTGCCATTGCGCGACCGAGCGACGACGCCGATGTCGCCTTCAATCTCAAGCAGCGCGGCCAGCGCGCCCAGAACCATCCCCTGATCTTCCGCGATGACTACGCGAATGGTCTTGCGTCCGGTTTTGGAGGCGGTGGTCAACAGGTCTCGTTTCGTGTCAAAGAAGTGATGGGGAACTCGATGGTGAGCCGCGTGCCGGATTTGGTTTCCCGTTGCAAAGTACCGCCCAGGGCCTCGATGCGCTCGCGCATGCCGCGCAATCCGTTGCCCTCGGCATCACCACCGCCGCAACCGTCGTCTTGAATTTCGAAGCGGCAGGTTCCGTTGACCGGAGTCAGGCGCAGCAGGCAATTGCGGGCTCCGGCGTGACGCACGACGTTGGTGACCGCTTCGCGCACCACCAGCGCGACCACACTCTCCTGTACGGGAGTGAGCGGAACGTCGGTAGACTCAGACTTCACCTTCACGCCTGCAGTTTCGAGAGTTGCGCGGGCTTGTTTAAGCTCGGCTTCCAGACTGTAGCCTTGATAGCCGCGGATGGTGGTGCGCACTTCGGTCAGCGCTTCGCGGGACGTCTTTTCCACATCGGCTATCTCTGCCTTGGCGCGCTGCGGATCGCGATCGATAAGTTTTCCGGCCAACTCCGATTTCAAGATGATCACTGAAAGCGTATGTCCGAGCACGTCATGCAAATCACGGGCAATGCGCTCCCGTTCGGCAACCTTGGCCAGATGCTCAATTTCCTCGTTGGCCTTTTTCAGTTGGTAGTACATCCGGGTGCGCTGGGCAAAATAAATGTTGGTGCCGCCGACAACCACCGATAAGCCCGCACCGTAGAATGCAAACCAGCCCGACAGATGCAGCAGCCACGTCTCCAGTCCGACCACCGCCGCAATCACGCCAATCAAGCCCAGGACGCCGAGTTCGGTGTCCACCACGTATGGCAATAGGGCGGCGGCAAAAATAAAGAAACAGCATGCGCCGTTGTTAAACGGAGCGTACAGAGTTCCGACGATGACCAGCGCGGCGAGGCCGGCTAATTGCCGGGGCTTGCGTTCGGCCCAAAGTATGCCCAGGTAAAGGGCCAGAAAGATGACGGTACCAAGCGCGGTAAGCAGCCACTGCTTTAGGCTTGCATGTTCGAAAATGGGTTGCAAATAAAAGAAGCCGAAGTAAGCCAACGGCATGTAAAAGGGCCAACCGTGCTCCGGCTTGGTTACGACTTTCATTGTCAACTCTAGGCTACCGCTTTTCATGGTTGCGCGTCAGCTTGGTGTGGTGGTTCCCCGACCACATCATCGCGCACGCCATTAGCAGCGAGATCGGCATTATCACAGCCAGCAAGCCTATCCTGCCTTGCAACATGAGCAGAAGAATGGCTAGCCCAACTAGAATCCAAATCGCCGAGTTGCAAGTTCTTGTTTGCATGAGAAACTCCTTCTTTGTAATTCCTAGCCGTAGGTCTTGCCTTCATCGCGCTGGAAACCGATCCGGGCCACGACCAGGCAGATCAGGGTGAATCCGATCAGGGCTTCCCAATGAGTCCAGTTTGGTTCGTGCTGTCCGGCACCCACCACTCCCAGTGCCAGTTGCGCCAGATGATACGGGGGCAGCAGATGAGCAAAGTCACGCAACACCTTGGGGAGAAACATCAGCGGAAACCACAGTCCCGAACAGAACGACAACGGGAGATAGACAAGATTGATGATGGGTGTCGCCGACGTGGGACCACAGAAGTATCCGATGGCCAATCCCATGGCGCAGAAGGGAAGGGAACCAACGATGAGAATGCCCAAAAGTTTCAGGGCTTCCGAAGCTGAGAGGTGCACTCCGCCCAAGGTAATTCCCAGCGCAAACAGCGCCAGCACAACGGCGGTGCTGAAGACCATGCTCATCACCACTTTGGCGGCGAAATAGGCAAATGGCGGCATGGGGCTGGCACGCTTCACTTGCAGCCATCCCAAGCCACGCTCCGAGGCCAATCCCGCAGCTGTGCCGAACAGTGAAGCTCCCATCACGCCGAAAGTGCCGTAAGTGGCGATCAGATAGGTGGCAAAATGTGTGCCGTTGACCGCGGCCTCTTTCCCATTCAACACCAAACCGAACAACACGTAAAACATCACTGGGAAGCCGATGGTCGAAAGCGAGAAGGCCCGCAAACGCAGGCGGGTGAGGAATTCAAATTTCGCCTCTTTGCCATAAATGGCCAGAGTCTTGCCAAAAGGCCGAGTCAGAGCGGGCGCAAAAGTATTGACGGTGGTTGCAGCGGCTGCCATTTCATTGCCTCCCTGAAGTCTGTGGTTGGGAACTGCCATTACCGTTTTGGGTGAGTGCAAGGAAAGCTTCTTCCAGCCCGGCGCCAACAACCTCGATGCCACTCACGCTTGAATCGCGCATTAAAAGCTCGCGCAGCACCGGCTCAGCCTCGGCTACACGGATATCGTAGGCATCACGGTCTTTCCGTACCTCGACGACGCCGGGGAAGGCTCGTAACGTCTCCATGTCGAGGCGGCTCACACAGCGGATGCGGCGTCCGCAGGTCTTGGCCTTGATCTCAGACGGCGTACCTTCAGCAATAATCTCGCCGCGGTTGATGACGGCCACGCGGTCGGCCAGAGCGTCGGCTTCTTCCAGGTAATGCGTGGTGAGCAGGACGGTTTTGCCGCGCTCTATAAGTTTGCGAATCTCTTCCCAGAGAAGTCTGCGGGCTTCAACATCCAAGCCGACGGTGGGTTCGTCGAGGAACAGAATATCGGGATCGCCGCACAGCGCCAGGGCAAACAGCACCCGTTGTTTCTGCCCGCCGGAAAGTTCGCCGAACGGGCGGTCTTTGATTTCCTGCAAACCCGCGATTGCCAAAGCCTCAGCCTGTGGCAAAGGCCGCGGATAATAAGAAGAGAACAGATCGATGTGTTCCCGCACCTTCAGAGTTTCCGGGACTTTGGCGACCTGCAACATCGCGCCAATCCGGGTGCGGACTTCGGCGCGAACGGGGTTTCCGCCGAGGACGTTCACCGTTCCCGCCGTGGGCCGCGCCAGCCCAAGAAAAAGTTTAACCGCCGTGGTCTTGCCAGCCCCATTTGGCCCGAGCAGCGCGAGCAATTCGCCCGAGCGCACAGAGAACTCGACGCTGCGAAGCGCATGGACTTCGCCAAACGTCTTGCTGACCCCTTGCAGTTGTGCGACCACCCCTTGCGGGCGCAGAAACTCTACGTCGCGACGTTCCTGGATCTCTGGCATGGTGGCTAGCATTCTCAGCTACCTCATTCCTGCCCGGCGGTTCAGGATTAGCCAGGCAAGCTCATCTTCGGAGATCGCCAGCGGGCGCACCAGTGGAGATCATCATTAGTGAGCGGTGACAAATGTCACCTGTTGAAGACAACAACTCCCATCCACAGGGTATAATCCGAAGTTTCATGCCGATTCGACCGGGTATTGAAGTGGCTGGACTAAGCGATCTGGGCTGCCAGCGCGAGAACAATGAGGACAGCTATTCCTATTGGGAGCCGGCTGGTGACGTGGAATTTGCCCAAAAGGGCAGGCTCGCAGTGGTCGCCGATGGTATGGGTGGCCACGAAGGCGGTCAGGAGGCCAGCCGGATTGCCGTAGAAGCGATTCAGGAGACCTACGCCAACGTTTCGGCAACTGATCCTCAAGCCCTGCTGACTGCGGGTTTTCACGAAGCTCACCAACGCATTCAGAGATATGCGGCCGCCAATTCCAAACTGCGCGGAATGGGCACGACCGCCACGGCAGTTGTGCTCCTGGCCGACCGTCTGTATTACGCCCATGTCGGCGACAGCCGTTTGTATCGCGTGAGCAGGGAAGAGGTCACCCGGTTGACCCACGACCATTCTTATGTAGGACGCTTGGTGGCAAACGGAGTGATCACGCCGGAGGAAGCTGAAGCCCATCCGCAAAGAAACATTCTCACTGCCGCGTTGGGTGCGGGAGTCGAAATTGTCGTCGAAACCCCGGAGACGCCGATCGCGCTGAAACCAGGAGATACTCTGGTGCTCTGCACGGATGGACTCTGGGGGCAACTCACCGATCTGGAGCTACAACGAACCGTGCTGCAGAACCCGCCGGTCACGGCCTGCCGCGCCCTGGTCAACCTTGCGCGGGAACGCGGCGGGCCGGACAACATTACCGTGCAAGTGCTGCGCGTGGCCTAGTCCGCAGTCTTCCATCTGTGGTTTTTCTTACACAATGTTTTCACTGCTGTGTGCAAGGAAGTGCAATCCGGGCTCGGATGCTGGCCGCCCATCGAACCTCCAAGATATTGATTAATCAGGAGTTCCGCGAGATTCCCCGCAGGCTGGATTGGCCCATCGTGTGCTAATCTACTGCAAGCCAATAAACTCTATTGCAATCATAGGGTTTTATGGCATACTGCCAGCGTTATGAAGATTTCGCAAAAAGGACTGTACGCACTGCAGGCCATGATGATGCTGGCCCGCCACTACAATCAGGGGGCGATTCGCATCCGCGATATCGCTTACGAAGAGGCACTCCCGGAAAAATTTCTCGAACTGATTCTGTTGGAACTGAAGAATGCCCGTATCGTGGAGAGCGTGCGCGGCGCCAAGGGTGGGTACCAATTGCGGCGGGCGCCATCGGAGATCCACCTTAGCGAGATCATCCGCCTGATTGACGGCCCGCTCGCCCCGTTCGGTGACGCCGAGCAGTTGCGCAGTCTGATCGATCGCGATGCCGAGCACCGCACCCTCTACCAGATATTTCTGGACGTGCGCGACGCCGCCGCCAAGATTCTGGAACACACCACGTTGGCCGACATTGTGGGCCCGAAGTCGCCAGGATCAAAGAAAGGCCGCAAGAAGAAAGATGAACCCGGTGTTTTGCCGATGGTCGTTCACGGCAACAGGCCAGAGCCGAGATGATCAGGCCGGTTCTATTGTGCTGGGTGCTTGTCTTGAGCACGGTCCCTGGGTTTGCTCAGACCGTAGTTCGGGTGGGCGCGTTTCCTAACATCACCCACGCTCAAGCCATGGTGGGCAAGGCGAACGGAGCGTTCGAAAAGGCGCTGGGGACGGGGGCAAAGATCCAATGGACCAGTTTCAATGCCGGGCCTTCAGCGATTGAGGCCCTATTCGCGGGTGCCATCGACATGACTTATGTGGGGCCGAATCCTACCATCAGCGGTTACTTGCGCTCGAATGGAGAAGCCTTGCGGGTGATCGCGGGCGCCGCCAGCGGGGGCGCGGCTTTGGTGGTTCGCAACGGCTCAGGAATCAACAAGCCGGAAGATTTTCATGGGAAAAGGGTGGGCTCGCCGCAGCTGGGGAACACCCAGGACGTCGCGTTACGCGCATGGCTGAAGACGCATGGGATGAAGCCGACTGACAAGGGCGGCGACGTGCAGGTGGTCCCTCTTGCCAATCCCGACCAACTGACGATGTTCCTGCAAAAGCAACTGGACGCTTCGTGGGCGCCGGAGCCTTGGGCCACACGCTTGATTCATGAGGGCAATGCACATCTCTTCCTGGATGAGCGGGAGTTGTGGCCGCAAGGGCAGTTCGTAGTCACCAACCTCGTGGTAACCCCCAAGTTCCTGCGCGAGCATCCCGACGTGGTGAAGAAGTGGCTGACGACACATGTTGAGCTTACCGACTGGATCAATGGCCATTTGCCTGAGGCCGAGAGAATTCTTAACGACCAGATCCAGAAAGAGACTGGCAAAGCGCTTGCGCCTGCCGTGCTCGACGAGGCCTTTGGACGATTGCAGGTCACCTACGACCCGCTGCGCAGTTCGCTGCTCGCTTCCGCCAAAGCGGCGTTTGAAGCCGGCTTTTTGGGCAGACAAATGCCTGATCTCTCCAGTTTGTACGACCTCGGCCCGCTAAACCAGGTTTTGAAGGAAAAAGGGAAGCAGGCGATCCAATGACCCTCCATGCGGCACATCGATCCCCGCCGGCGAGCGATCACCGCTGCCCGATTCGCCCCGCCACGGTGCGCTGGAAAGCGGGTGCGTCGCCGCTGGTGGTCTCGCTTCGCGACTTGAATGGAAATGGAATTCCTAAAGTGACGCTGGATGGAATCTCGCTCAGCTATAAGACCAACGATGGGTCGCGGCTGCTGGCGCTGGACAATATCAATCTGAAAGTGAAACCGGGCGAATTTCTGTGCATCGTTGGCCCATCCGGGTGCGGGAAGTCCACGCTGTTGCATCTGATCGCTGGTCTGCAGCCCGCCACGTCCGGCAAGGTGCTGATCGACGATAAACAAGTCGAAGGCACGGGGACCGATCGCATTTTGATATTCCAGGAACTCGGTCTTTTCCCCTGGCTGACGGTCGGACAAAACGTCGAATTCGGCATGAAGATGAAGGGAATCGCAAAAGCTGAGCGCAATGAGAAGACCGCTTACTACTTGCGGTTGGTCCATCTGGCGCAGTTTA
>Ga0209517_10000954_pt1 | contig 46577 bp, 37 predicted proteins | sample PeaSoiMetSII2010_FD_187695 | JGI IMG/M metagenome (GOLD analysis project Ga0209517, IMG submission 187695) | Peat soil microbial communities from Weissenstadt, Germany - SII-2010 (SPAdes) (version 2) | ecosystem: Environmental > Terrestrial > Soil > Wetlands > Peat | place: Germany...
GGCTATTCTCAATCGGAGCTGGACAAAGTAGCGCTGCGTTTAAATCAACGCCCGAGAATGACTCTAGGTTTTCAGACTCCGGCGAGTAGACTACGAGCAAGTGTTGCATCGACCCCCTGAGCTCGCACCGTTTATCGGGCACTGAGGGACTTACGAGGATGAGCCGTTTAGCGAACTACACGAGTGAACGCAATCGGAACGAACGCACCGTTAGGATTGTGCAACCTCGGGCCACTTTTTAAGGAGCGTTTCGAGTAGAGCGTCCTTCAAGAGGTGGTCGCTCTCCGTTAGTGCCTTGTAGCATCGTGCCGCGTATTCCTTTCCCAGTTCAAGCTCGCCTTGTTCTTGTGCGACATCTGCTAAGCCGAACAATGCGCGAGGATTCTCTGGATTGAACGCCAGAGACTTTTGGTAATAATCCTTTGTTCGCGAGAAGTTTCCAGAAAACGTTGAGATCACGGCAGCATGATGGCTGAGCGTGAGCACCCATTGGTTCTCCTTCTCGCTTACAGCCATTGCAATCGCGTCGTCCAGTAATCGCAAAGCCTCTTCGCTGTCGTCCTTCCGCGCTAGTTTCGCACTCGCGTTTATCGCGTCGCGGTAACGTTCCCAAGACTTGCTGGTTTCGGGCTGCGACATGCGAGAAGCGTATCTGAGCACTTAGATTGGCGTCAAAAGAATCTGGATTATGGTGTTGCCGACCAAGTCCCGACTAGCAGTTTGTTGAAAAATCGATTTCTTCTGCAACTTTAAATCAAAAAACTCGTCTGAAGTAAGGAAAGTCAAGGAGGCGAGCGAATGCGGGGAGACGATAACCAGCAAGAAGGAATGTTCAGTTACATTTCGCCGGACGACCTCCGAAAGCTAGCAGCGCAGCGGGGCTTCGAAGGGAAGCCTATGCTTGCCGGAATTCAGGGCAGTCCGATTAGGCAGTTTTTCGCGCGAATTTGCTACCTGCGCGCGCCAATGGTCGTGGGTCGAAAGCCTACTGCCCGATCCCAAGTGGGCGCACGAGAGCACCCGGTCCCGTCCAGATGCCCTTATAGCATCTTATCCACCAGCAACCGAGCCCACTATGTTCGCCGACACCGCAGCCAAATTTTACGCGCATGTATAGGCCGTTCTGGTTCTGCCGACTACGCCTTCGCTCCAGATGACTGGCCGAAGGACTTAATCGCGCTCGCTTCGTCCTGGTGAATATCGAACACCGCATTGAGACTCGTCATCTTCAGCACCTCTTGCACTTTCTTGCCGGGGTTCACGATCTTCAATTGGCCGCCGGCTCTGCGCACCGCCGTATGGCTCCGCACGAGCTCTCCGATGCCCGCACTGTCGATGTGGTCGACACCGGCCAGGTTCAATGCGATCTTCGTCTTTCGCTTCTCTACCAGCTCCTGAACGATGTCGCGGAGCATCACGTTTCCTTCACCCAGCGTGATTCTTCCGCTGATATCCACAACCGTGACTTCGCCAACCTCTCGCGTTGATGCTTGCATTCTTAGATTGGTGTGTTCTTGAATGCTGATCCCCGTCCGATCGAGGATGCTGCACGCCACGCTCGCCACTTCATGCCAATCCGTCCTCACGATGATTAGCGAGCGCCCGGCCTTCAGAACTTTGCGGAATAGCGCTGCGTCTTCGTTGTCGGGGATCGGTTGCGGAACGCTGCGGTCTGCTGCCGCGGCTTTACCTGCCGCAGACCCAGCGCCCACGCCGGCCAGCCCGAGCAACGCTGTCGCGCCGATACCCAACGCCAGCGCCTGCCCGAGGCCCGGGATCACCATTAGCGTCGCCACCGCGACTGCCCCCGTCATCCCCGCCGCCCCGCCCGCGAATCCTCCGGCCCACGCGCCGAATTCTTTCGCGAGGCTCGCGGCCTCAGTTTCAGAAGTTGTCAGGAAGACGATCGATTCCAGGGGCACATTCCGCTTCAACAGCTCTTTCAACGCCTCTTCGGCTCGATCGCGCGAATCGAATACACCAATTGCAGTTTCCATCTGGACCTCCTCTTGAGCCCGCGGCTGTCTTCGGCGGCAGCTCGGTGAGACCTCCCAACCGCTGGAGCTTGTAGTGGTGTCCGCCCACCAACGAACGCGAACGCTCGCTGGCCCGCTCAAGTGGCGGAAATTTGCTCCTATCGATGTAATTTGTCAAGAGGAATGGTCCCGCAAACAGTGCGTCTTGGGCGGTTATTGCTTCGTCCCTCAGGTGCTCGCGGGTTCTGTGCCCACCCTCTTGCACCGCATTCTTTCGCTTGCAATCGGTGCGGGTGTCGGTCTCGATGTTGCGAGCCGGGCGTAGCACCCGATACGGTCGCCTTCGGCGTCAGTGATATGGTCTGCGCGAGAAAGTTAACGGGCTTTTCCAGCTAACCCAAATGGAAAAAGTTGAAAAGCAACTCTTTGAAGCGCGAACAAATTCGCCGCTTTGGCGAGCGCGCGTGCTTCGGCCGCGCTGCCCTCACCGACCCAGATAAAGCACTAGGAAGATGAACACCCAGAGCCCATCCATAAAATGCCAATACATCGCGGCAGCTTCCGTGATTGCCAACTGCCTCCGTCGCTTTACCGGCAGAACCGCAACATAGAGCAGCCCGATCACTCCACCGAGCAAGTGCAGTCCGTGGGCCGCGGTAAAAACGTAGAAGAAACTGCTGCTGGGATTCGTGGCAAGATAAACGCCCTCGGCCACCAATTGCCGCCATGCGATGAGCTGACCGATAAGAAACAGAAGGCCTAGAATCGTTGTCACAACCCACCAATGGCGAAACCCGTCGAGGTCGTTGGAAGCCAAGTCTTTTCGAGAACGCACTAACGTCACGCTGCTAGCAATCAAAATGGCCGTGTTGAGCCAAAGAATTCTAGGAACAATCATGGGTGTCCAGTCGTTCGAAGAACCTTTACGCACAATTAAGGCGCTGACGAGCGCCATAAAGGACATGAGGATCGCCGACAATGCGATAACTACGCCTGTGACGTAAGTCCGCTCAGGAATGTAGTGACTCTCGTCACTCCCCGAGCCATCATCTCCTCCGCCCCCGCTTCCACCAGCAGTATCGCCGCCGTGGCCCGGTCCAGTCCCGCCGGAATCGATTATCAGTTTGACTTCATCGGTAGCGATTTTGGTCGGCATGCGCTGAAACACCTCCCGCACCGGTTTACGCGGAATTTCCGATTTGGACCTCCGGCTCGCGTATCGTACGCTTCCCCTGTACTCGACACAACGAATTTGCCATCAGAGGGTAGCTCACAGCGGGATCGAGGGGTTCCGACGGATCGGTTTTCTGGAACGGAAAGCTGCATATGTGTCTGTGCCACCTCAATGCTCGGTAGGCATACTCACGATGATTTCTGAACCAGAGGGAAGCTAAATGCCTTACGCGTGCACAGAGGGCAAGGCGCGCAAGAAGCCACCAGCGAACATTGCGCGTCAGAGAAGCGGCGAATGATCACCTTGCAACTTCGGCTGGGGTCCCAGAGCAGGTTCGAGGTCTCGTTTCACTGCACACTGCCAATCGCGTCTCCTAGGCAACGTCCCTTGCATGCAACAGCGAGGGAGTGGACGACTTGGAGCCTGCACAAGTGGCGTATATCGGGTCGAAAAGATTGCATATTCTTTTCAGATTTCAACTAAGGGCAAGGAACGTTCGTACACGTTGCCTGGAGGTTTCAGAATTTTCTGCGATCAGAATTACGTATCCTCAAGACCCAAGCTTGAGAGATCGAGATTAGAAATTACCGCCAGCCGTCTTGGACGAGTCCTGCAGGAGTTCCGGGGGATCGAGAGCGCACTGCTTCCAAAACGACGCGTCCGGGAGATTTCCCGCTTGCCACTCTCTTAGAGTCGCCAGCGTAGCGGAGACCTGCCCACCATCGGCGGAGTCGAAAACGATCACGACCCCGGCGACGGGCTGACTCGCTGATGCAATCTCCTGATAGGCTTTCAGAAACAGAGACTTCGCGAAACTCCGCTTTGCTGCCGCAGTGGATGTCGAGGATGTTGAAGCGGGCTCGACCCAGATGATCCTGACCGTTTTGCCGTGGAGCGGTTCCCAATTGCCGGGGAAAGGATTCGTCTCCTCTCGAGCGACGCGGAAGGTGGGCTCCTCCTTCGTGCCTTCGGTTGTGGTCGCTCTTGGAGGTTGGGCGAGCGCATCCGGAAAATCCACTTCGGCTCGGCGTATCCAGCCACGTGATGCACCGGAAATTTGCACATGGACCCAATTCGCCTGCTTGTCGACAATCTCGAACTCGTCTTCCGCATCGGCGCGAAATAACACCGGGGCATTCGATTCAGGTCTCGCCAGTACAGGCGTTCCCGACCGTTTGACAACAGCCAAGTCGGTGGGACGCGTCTGGTTGCGTTGGATCTCTTCCATGTTCTGTACGTCGATGCTAAGGTCCTGTTCGCGCCGCTCGGCTTTTTCCCGCCTGTCTCGCAGCGAGGCCAAGCCCTCGCTGGTTGCCTCGGATGTCGCAGAATTCGCTGGTGGAGCTGCTGGCACTCCCGAAATGCCAAGCGGTGGCACGCTGCGAAGGATGGCCGACTTGCTAATGTTTGGCTGATTCGCGTTCTGCGGAACCGGGGCGACGGACGCGGACGAAGTGGGCGCCGGATTAGCGGTCGGAGTTGCAGACGCAGAGCTCGGACTTTCCAGCTCACTAGCTGGCAGTCGCTGCGGCCCCGGGTTTTTCATTGAAGCGCTGCCGCCCAGTGCCTCTTCAATGCGATCAAAGAGATCGGCCTCGATTCGTCCATTCGAAGGCAAAACTCGATAGTCACCCTGAGCCGATCCCGAGCCCGCGTACCACGCAGTGATTTGTGCGGTGACTCGAACCAAAGTAACGCCGGAACTCGCGGACGTCACCTGGACGGAACATTGATAATAGCCGCGCGAGAAGCTATTGAGCTCCTCGGTCGTGTCAACAAAGCCGTCGAGAACTGGGAGGCGTCCGCCGAGAGATGAATGGATCTGCTGGAGGACTCTGTCTACTTCTGATTTGGGATGTTGATAAACGCGCTCGTACGGCTGGCTCTGCGCGGACGTTCGCTGAGTAACGAAGAACGTCAAGATCAAAATGGCTGTCGCGGAGGGGAGCTTGACGAATATTTTTCTCACGGCAGCGGCTCCACTGTGTCGTGTCGCAACCACCCGTGCTGCCCCTCAGGTGTCTCCACGCCATACCAGTAAGGAGTGATAATCTCAATGAGAACCTGGGTGCCGGCGGGAAGAGATTTCAGGTTTGCAGCGCCATGGAAGGGCGCTGATTTGAGGTCGGCGCCGCCTGCTTTTACCTGCAGCTCCAAATCGTGCTGAAGATCGTGCAAACGCATTCCGAGATTTCGCACCGAGTCTTCGGCTGCTTCGAGGTTTGCCGCTTCCTGCTGGCGCTGGCGCTCCAGAATGCCTTTTGTCGCTTCATCCTGGCGTTCTTTCTCAGCATCCGCAGCTTCCTGCTGATCTCTCCGATACTTCTGTACCTCAGCCTGAATTGCACCGAACTCGGCTGTCTCGACGCTGCCGTCGGAAACATGAACTTTGCGCCGGCCGTCTTCAACGAAAACGGCATCGATCCGCACGCGGGTGTGCGTTGCGCTCTCCGGTATTACGACATACCTCACCGTGATCGTGCCAATGTCATCGCTGTCTCTGAAATGGCGCGGCGACAGGGCACCGGTTCGAATCTTGTAAAATACACGGCCCGGACCTTGCCATGGTGCGAAGGCCGAAGAAGAGTCAGCCGGCAGGGCCCCCGTAAGTGTTTTTTCTTTCTCGTAAACGTAGGTACCGCGCAAAACTGAATCGCTCGCAAGATCTTTAACGATACTGGTGACCTCGGACTCGGTAGCGGCCAGATCGAAGACGTAGCCCGGAGACTCATCCTTATTGTCAGCGTGAAGGGCAACTGCCACCGTGAAAGCATTCACGGCTAGGAACGAAAGAAGCAGGAGCGTCCACGTATGGTTATGATGGCCGACCGCTCGATCTCGACATCCCCTCTTGACCTGCGCTTGCAAACGAGCCTTCCCTTCTGCAGAAACCGGCACAACGCTCCGAAAGAGATAAAACGTTACTAATCCCGCGTACCTGAGTTTGTCAATCTGAAACTGCCTGCGAAGGTTTCGCTGCCTTGCAAACGACCGAATCTGAACAGCGAACAAAGGGCACAAGAAATTTCTTGCATTGCTTCATTTTTGGGCGTACGTTTCGGGCGTTCGCGGAAGTTCGTGGTAGGGCCGAAGACCTCTCAAGCAAGGGCGGGGGCCATGGCTAACCGAAGTCCCGCATTAGAATCCATTCCGCATTTTCTGATCTTCCAACAAGATCAAACGCCGGGTGATATCTCGACAAAAGCTGGGGGGCAAGGGATTCGCATGTCTGCTTCAAGTGAGAGATAAGTGATCCATAGGAGGCGGTATGGTGACCAGGTCGCTTCTGAAATGTAAGGGCGCAAGGTGGTCATTGCTTGGTTCTTTTCTGACGTGCGCCGCCTCGATTATCTTAGTTCTTCTTGGCGCCGCTCAGCCGGCATATACGCTGCCGCCCATACAGAAGGTGGCGGCAATACCCGCGTTTGCCCGAAAGTATGGCTTGCCATGCTCGGCCTGTCACACCGCTTGGCCGGAGTTGAATTACTTCGGATTGGCGTTTCGCGACCGCGGCTATCAGATGGGAAATGATCGCGACTCTCCCATCTGGCAGGATCCATCGTATTGGCCGGTGACGGCCCGAATCACGCCAAACTGGCACTGGGAGAACACCAGTCATCAATTGACCGATGAAGTTACGGAAGCGCCGGGAACGACGGTCACCCAGTCCGGATTTGATCTTTCCGGTATGGACCTGTGGTTGACAGGAACGCTCTTTAAGAACATCTCTTTCTCCATACTGCCGACTACGGACAACACGGCGACTTGGCATTTCGAAAATGCGTTTGTCCGGTTCGATAACCTTGCCGGCAGCGAATGGCTGAACGTGAAGGTCGGACACTTCGAACTCGATAACCTAATCTCCGAAAAGCGGTTTCTCTTCCTGTCTGCTAACGGCGGGCTTTACCAGAACTATCACTTCATACCTGCCGGCGACTCGAACAACTTCGGGATTGGTGACAACCAAAGCGGCGTAGAAGTCCAGGGGCATTCCGCGAACAGTTATACGCGTTACACGGTCGCATTTCTGAGCAGCAACGAGGGCGGTGTTGGCCTCACGAGCAGTGTTCTAGCGCCTACACCGGCGGATAACTTCACCGGCCGGACCTACGACTGGTTCTTCTCATTTACGAAGGGCTTCCAAACCGGCAGTCTGGGCCTGCAGCGAATTGAACCGTTCTTCTACTATGGGCAGCGGCCGACGGTTTTCAATCAAATGGTCGGAGGAGCGCCGCTCGCCGGCACGGGAACGGGGAACAAGCCCTTCTATAGAGTCGGCGTCCAAAGTGATTTTTTTCTTGGCAAGTTCGAATTTCTGCCTTTCTTCCAGCACTCGGAGGACAACGCCTATCTGGCGAACTCGCTTGCGTCAAACACACCACTTTCACCGGGAATGCAGAATGCGATCTGGAACGGCGGGTTCATCGAAAGCCACTACTACTGGAACCCGCAGTTGGTGTTCGTGGGGCGGTATGAGCTAGTCCGGATGGGGCAACAGGGAAACCCATTGAACGCGGGCACGACTGGAAATATCGATGCCTACTCGTTCGGTTACCGCTGGTATCCGATCATGTTCAGCCGCGCGGGACTTGCGTGGCACACCGAGTATTCAATTACAAAGAGCATCGGAATTATGCCGCTCAGCCTGGATGGTAGTGGATATTTGCCGGCTACAAATACCACTCCGGTGTGGAGCAGCAGTGTGATGGCCGGCTTTGACTTCGACTTTTAAGAGAAAAGAGGCCCGTACATGAAAAACAAATTCATTGCGCTGTCGTTCTTTTCGGGCTCGCTTGTTCTCCTGTTGGCCACCGCAACCACATGCTTGGCCCAGATCGATCACAACATCGTCAGCGTCACCAAGACCATGACAAGCAACGTCGAGGGAAAGACTGGCCGGGCTTACGATGGCGGGCAACTCCGGCCTGACGTTGGCGTGCAACTGTTCCGGCGCTACTGCGTGGGCTGCCACGGCCCCGCGGGGAATGGCCAGGGAGAAAACGCTCAGTGGATCGATCCAAAACCCCGCGATTTCACTGTCGCAACCTTTGAGTGCCGTTCAACGCCGACCGGTACCTTGCCAACCGACGAGGACCTCTTTAACTCAATCACCCGCGGCTTTGTAACGACGAGGATGCCATCTTGGAGTGCGCTGACGACTCAGCAACGAGCAGATCTGATCGCGATGGTCAAGTCGTTCTCGCCCCGATGGGAGAATGAAAAGCCGGGGACGCCGATCACGATTCCACCCGAGCCAACACTCACCGTCGACAGCGTCCTCAGGGGACGGGAAATCTTTGATAAACTGCAGTGCTGGAAATGCCATGGTCCGGAAGGCCATGGCGATGGTCCGTCGGCTTCAACCCTCACCAACGACAAAGGGGAACCAATCCCACCCTACAATTTCGCAATCGGGACTCGTTTTAAGTGCGGTGCCACCAACCAGGACCTGTATCGTATCTTTATGACAGGACTGGATAGCACGCCAATGCCATCGTTTGCGGATTTGCTCAAGCCCGACGAGGCGTGGGATCTGGTGCACTTTCTGCGGACTCTGCAGGTCTCGCTGAAAACGCCGGAACTGGCGCTGTTCAAGCAATGGGAGGCAGCGCATCCCGGACAATTGAAGCCACTCGGGCAAAACCCGGGAACCGGGGACTAACCCTGAACGAAGTTTGTCTGTAATTACTAATTCCAAGGAGTCCCGCATGCAAAGAAAATACATCGTAATACTAGCGCTGGTAGTAGTCGCAGCAGCATTATCATCAGCTCTTCTCATGCTCGCGGCGCCTGCTCCGCCGGCAGGATCCGCTACCGTCGCAGGCAAAGTGACCTACACAGGCACGCCGCCGAAGATGAAGCCCATTGACATGTCCAAAGAGCCTGTCTGTGCGAAGGAACACAACCCGCCGGAGACAACCGAAAACGTAGTGACCCATCCGCCGGATGCTCTTGAGTACGTTGTGGTGTACATCTCGGCCGGTGACCAACCTGGTCCAACACCCACTCAGGCCGCACGGTACGATCAGAAGGGTTGCGTGTATACACCGCATGTTGCGGTGATGCAAGTGAACCAGCCGCTCGAGATCTACACCGACGATCCAGTGGCGCACAACATTCACCCCATGCCGAAGGCGAACCCGGAATGGAACAAGTCGCAACCGCCGAACACGCCACCTATCCAAACGAAATGGGAGAAACCGGAGTTCATCCCGGTGAAATGCAATATTCATCCGTGGATGCACGGCTACTTCGTAGTTCTAAACACTTCCCACTACGCGATTACAGGTGAGGACGGCTCGTTCAGCCTCAAAGGGCTCGCGCCCGGCAAGTACACGGTTACCGCGTGGCAGGAGCAGTATGGGACGCAGAGCCAGGATGTGACCATCAGCGGCAGTGAAACGAAGACGCTGAATTTTGTGTTCAAAGTCCTTCCTTACGCGTTTTAGGCTCCGCCGGGGCGGCAACCGTTTGAGAATCGCGGGCGGTTGTCGTGGGCCCAGTTCCAGACTCTAGAAGTGCAGAGGCGAAACAAATGACGGGCAAATTGTTTGGGTTACTGGTGGCCATCATCACCGTGGTTTCGACCGCTTTCTTCATCATGCACACCTGGTGGCTGCCTCAAGACATATCGGTGCTTGGGCATGGTGTCGATCACCAGCTGAACGAAACTATGATCGGAACAGGGCTCCTGTTTGTTGCTGCCCAACTCGTCTTGGCGGTCTTTGTGTGGATGTACGGCGATAAAAAGGATGGCCGAAAAATCAAGTTCTTCCCCGGCGGCGGAGGGGTGATGGTGACGTTCGCCATCATCCTCGTGGGAATTGAGATCCTGGTGCTCACATTTGTTGGTTCCAAGGTTTGGGCGAGTATTTACATCGCTCCGCCTCCGGCTGATTCTATGCAAATCGACGTTTCGGCTGAGCAGTTTGCCTTTTACTTCCGTTATCCGGGTCCGGACGGAAAATTCGGCGTCGTCCATCCGGAAATGTTGAGTGATAGCAATGGCAACTATTTCGGACTGGATCCGGCGAACGACGTGGACGCGCGGGACGATATTGTGGTTGGAGCATTGACGATTCCTGTCAATCGTCCGATCCTGCTGACAATGCACGCGAAAGATATGATTCACTCGTTCTACGTCCCCGAGCTGCGCATCCAGCAGGACATCGTCCCCGGATTAACGATCCCCCTGCATTTCACGGCGACAAAGGAAGGCAAATACGAAATCGTCTGCACGCAACTCTGTGGTCTGGGACATTACAGCATGCGGGCATATCTTCAAGTCGTCTCCCAGAGTGATTTCGATCAGTGGTTGAAGACCCAGTCTGGAGATTAACAATTCACCGTTGACTTTGCCTGCTTACCTAGGAGCGACAGCCCACGGTTTCTTGAGAGGTCAGGAACATGCACGAAGCTTCGGCGCAACCGGCGGTCCATCATCACGCTCCGCCGCAGGGCTTTATCCGGAAGAATGTGTTCAGTCTCGATCACAAAGTGATCGGGTTGCAATATTACGGCCTGGCGTTGGTGGCCGTGTTCATCGGGATGATTTTATCCTGGCTGATGCGCATTCACCTTGGCTGGTCGACACTGGCGATTCCCGGACTCGGCAAGCTATCGGCGAACGGAGCCCCGGGAGGAGTGATGACGCCCGAATATTATCTGTCTCTTATGACGATGCACGGCACGATCATGGTTTTCTTTGTGCTGACAAATGCTCCGCTGGCCGCGTTCGGAAACTATTTCCTTCCGATTCAAGTTGGCGCGGAAGACATGGCGTTCCCACGAATCAACATGATGTCATTCTGGGTAACGTTCGTGGCGTTCCTAGTCCTGATCGCAGCCTTTTTCGTCAGCGACGGCCCGCCAATTTCCGGCTGGACGGCGTATGCACCGCTCAGCGCCGTCGGCAAGGACGCGGGCCCGGGTCAGGCCCTAGGCCAGAATCTCTGGGCGATTTCCATTGCCATCTTCTGTATCGGGCAGTTGCTGGGGTCTCTGAACATTATCGCCACAACGCTCGATCTGCGGACGAAAGGAATGTCGCTGGCGCGGATGCCATTCTCGACGTGGGCATGGTTCGTCACCGCCGTGATGGGCTTGTTGGCGTTCGCAGTTTTGCTTCCTGCATGTGTGCTGTTGATTCTGGACCGCGTGGCCGGAACCAGCTTCTTCTTGCCGGCCGGTCTGGTAGTGAGCGACAAGTTGCAGCCACACTCGGGCGGTTCGCCACTGCTGTGGCAGCACCTGTTCTGGTTTTTCGGCCATCCCGAAGTGTACATCGCGATCCTGCCGTCCATTGGCATCGTGTCCCATATCCTGCCGTCATTCCTTCGAAAGAACATTCTCGGAGGCACCCGGACTATGGTTGGTTCGCTGATCGCGTTCGGATTCCTCAGCTACATGGTCTGGGGACACCATATGTTCCTCAGTGGTATGAACCCGTTCTCAGCGATCCTGTTCTCGGTACCGACGCTGATCATCACGATTCCGGCGGCGATCATCACGCTCGTGTGGCTTGGGTCCATCTATGGGGCAAAGATACGGTTTGACTCGCCAGCGCTGTTCTGCCTGGGTTTCATTTCCGTTTTCATCACCGGTGGAATCAGTGGCTTTTTCCTCGCGCAGCCGTCGACCGACATCTACCTGCACGCAACCTACTTCGTGGTTGCGCACTTCCATTTCGTCATGGGAGTGGCGGCGATGTTCGGCATCTTCGCGGGAACCTATTTCTGGGCCCCGAAGATGTTCGGACGCATGATGAACGAGACGCTTGCCAAATTGCACTTCTGGCTGACCTTCATCGGCGTGTATTGCATTTTCATGCCGATGCACTATCTCGGGCTTGCCGGGAACGTTCGACGCTATGCCCTGTTCAGCGATGATTACATGATTCCGTTGACGCCCGTTCACAAGTTCATAACTATCGCTGCTCTGTTTACGGGCGCCGTGCAGTTCATCTTCCTTTACAACCTGTTCCACACACGGTTCTGGGGAAAGAAGGCTCCCGACAATCCCTGGGAGTCCACAACACTCGAGTGGTCGACGCCAAGCTCGCCGCCTCCGTTCGATAATTTTGGCGGGAAGCATCCTGTCGTTCACCGGGGCCCCTACGAGTTCGTGGAGGGCGGCACGGCAGACTACGTCATGCAAACGTCGCCTGAACAAGTCGGGGCGCATTGAGAAGATGAGCGCCCATGTCGTCGACGATCTACACGCCTGCTAGCTCCCGAGCGGAACAAATTAGTCGGAGCAGAGACTTGTAGCCGGTGAGAGCTTGCCCCGGGGCGGCGCCGGTGTACCGGCATTTCGTGGATCTTTTGTGGTTGTACCTGCTTGTGATCTTAGCCGTGAGGGTTTAGGTCCAAACGAAATTTGAGGGGGCGAAAACGTGAGCGAATCAGAAGTTGCGCTAGGTGGGGCGGGCCACGCAGCCGTGATGGAAGAACCGGCGTATGCCGTACCGCCCAAGAAATTGACGATATGGTTGTTCATCATATCGGACGCCGTTTCATTCGGGACTGTGCTGTTCGCGTACGGCTATCTTCGGGTTGGGAGCACGAACTGGGGCACGCCGTTCAAGTTTTCTTCTATTTTGAACGGCATGATCATGACGTTCGTTCTACTGACGAGTAGCTTGACGATGCTGGGTGCAGTCCTGGCGGCCAAGGCGGGCCGCAAATCGTCGAGTGTAAAATGGATGGGCCTGACGGCGCTGCTGGGCGTGATTTTCGCCGCTCTCCATCTTCGCGAGTGGTCCCACATGATAGCGGAGGGTTGGCGGCTGTTTCAGAACCCGACCGGCGGCTCAGTGGAATTCGGTGCTGCGTTTTTCAGCATCACCGGGCTGCACCTCCTCCACGTGACGTGCGGCGTGATTGCGATCATCGTGGTGGCGACCGGATTCAATCGGGGGCGGCTGACGGAAGGCCACGTCGAGACGACAGGCCTCTACTGGCACTTCGTTGACCTCGTTTGGATGTTCGTATTCCCCCTGATGTACCTGATGAACGCCGCCCGCTAGGGCGTCCGGAGCGAGGAGGAAGAGATGACCGTAATGGAATCGGACCGAGAGCCGGGCATGAAGTTCTACGTCGGCGTGTGGATCGGCCTCTTGATCATCGCGGGAGTTGAAGTGCTACTGACGTACCAGGGTTTCTCAACCGGCACGCTTCTGGCGGTCCTGCTGATTCTCGCGGTTTGCGAAGCCGGAATCGCGCTGATGTACTTTATGCACCTGAAGTACGAACGATCGACGCTTTTCTGGAGCTTAATCCCTGTGACGATCTTTGTGCTCTTGTTGATGGATCACTTCTGGGCGGACGCGCTCCGGCTGACACGATTTCGGGTGTGGCCGTTCTAACTTTTGAAATCCGGTTCAATCATTCAGTCGATTCGATGCTTGTAGGAGAGTAGAATAAGCGAGGGTGAGCCGTCGTGAGCAAGTCAAGAATGGCAAAACTCCTGAAGCTCGGGTTCGGCACCCTAGCCCTTCTTTTAAGTCCGGCCGCGAGCTATGCGCAATGCCCGTTGTGCTACCAGGCCGCTGCTTCCGCTGGAGGGCGGTTCATCCAGGCTCTGCGCTCCGGCATCTTGATCCTTCTCCCCGCCCCGTTTGTGTTCGGCGCCATGGTTGCCTACATGGCCTATCGCAGACGCAACCAGTACGTCGACTCACCGGAGCCATTGTCGCGAGCCAATCCGCTCTTGGATTGAGCTGCCCTGTTCGAGTACCGATTTGCTTGCTCAGGATGTCCGCGCGGCGTTAGATGGCGAGTCGATTTCGCAGGCGGCCTTGCCAGATAGTAAGCATCCGGTGATTGCATCTTGCCGAGGGGTTCGAACTGCTGCGGTCATTTCGAGGTTGTGACCAGTGGCTTGATCTCGTCGGTGATGTTGAACTCGGGCAGTGTCAACCTGAATCGCGGCGTGCTCACCGTTCGAATAGCGTCCAGCCGCACAATGTGGTACGCGGCCTGGAGCACGGTTGGGTCCAGCGACTCCTCATCGAAGACGCACACGTATCCCTCGGTGAGCCTGCGTAGAGCTATTGGCCCCTATCTCCGTTACTGATACGCTGTAAATAGCAGCGAACGAGAGGGTAAAGTCGTTCAGAGCGCGATCAGCAAGATCATCAACATGCAGGAGGAAGCCAGCGTTGAAGACATGGTGAAAGCCTACATCGAGTCCTGGGGACCGGGGCTCAAGGCTGTAGCGATCTACCGTGACAATTCAAGCTTGATTCCCTATTTCGTATTGTCTTGCGTTTCGTTCGTCTGCTCGTCTTCTTGCGTCAAGCTGCGCATAAATGTCCGGATCGCAAACGGCGAAGCCGTAACGACCACCACCATCAATGAAACTCCCAGCCACGGCGGGAATTGCGGCAACTGCACCATCACCAGAAAAGTGAACCCAATGATGACGCCGAGCACCAGCAGAACCAGGAATTGTGCGCGCGGCCTCATCCGGTGCATGCTTCGCATCAGGACAACGACGCCGACAGCAACGGCAAGCGGTATCAAAATCAGCGGCACTGGTCGAGGGATACCCATCAGGCCCTTCGACTTCTGGTGCGGCGCAGATCGCCAACCCACCTTAAAACGTCTCTAACCGCAAGGATCAAAGTATAGACCGGAATTTCCGATTTGGACCTCCGGCTCGCGTACCGTACGCTTCCCCTGTACTCGACACAACGAATTTGCCACCAGGGCAAGCCCCAACGGGATCAGCGGGGGCCGACGGCTCGTTTTTGCCCGTCTGACGAGGTCCGTTTGCTACCGCGTAATCGATTTCTCGGATTCTGCTCCGACCTTCCTCCCTCGGCCCCAGATTTTGCAAACGCAGTCGGAGTGCTACCGGGTAGTTCGCCAAAATGTGATCAGCGGCGAAAATGGCACTACTCCCTGTCGCGAACGTTTGAATACGAACCCCGAATTGAACCAGGAATGCTCTGCCGACGCCAACATTCTCTTTGGCAGCAACCCGTGACCGGGTCCCGCATATAACAAAGGATGGAGTTCGGGCGTGCGGTTTCAGATTCACACGTTTGGCGTCAGGCAGCCCTATCGTAACGATGACGCAACCCGCCCAGTCGCTCATGAGACAGGACGCGACCAGGGGCTCTGGAAGGAATTCTACGGTTTGGCGTTCGCTTTCCCAATCCGAGATGCGCGCGGTCGTCGTGGTAGTAGCGGACGTATTCAGAGAGCAATCGCCTCAGCTGGCGTTCATCGACCGCGATCATGTGATCCGGCAGATCCCGCCGGCAGCTTTCGACCCAACGCTCGGCGGCGCCATATTGCCAGGGGCTTTCTAATGAAGTTCGGACAGGATTTACCTTCAGAGCACCAACGGCTACGGGAATCTCCAGTCCATATTTTGCATCGCGGTCGAAGATCAGAAACCTGGTGCCGACTCGAATGGAAACGCCTCCCGCAGCTGCTGAACGATCCATAGGCTGGTTGGATGTCTGGAGAGGTTGAAGTGCAGGATCCGCCGCCGATCATGGCTGACGATGAAAAAGCAAGAGAGCACGCCAAAGGTGATCGTTGGGACCGTGAAGAAATCCATCGGCAATCGCTTCCCGATGATTTCGAAGGAAGGCGAGCCAACGTTTGGCTGACTCGGGATTCCTCGGAGCTCGTTTCATCCAACCGGAGATCGTTCGCTCAGAGACATCAAAACCCAGCACGAGGAACTCGCCATGGATACGAGGGGCGCCCCAGGTTGGGTTTCCGGCGATCATCCGGAAGATCAAATCTCGCGCTTCCTTCGCCAGTCTTCTCCTCCCTGCTGGCTTTCGGACCCGGGAGATGAAGCACCAATAGAAACGGAAGCCTGTCCGATGCGATCGAATCATTGTCTCCGGCGTGACCACGATCAAAGCTTCTTTCCACGCAGACCAGAACCGATGGGCAATGATCCAAAAGAGTTTGTCAAAGCGGCCAAGCATCGTTCTCGGGTGGCGACGCTTCAGCACAGTGAGCTGCTGTCGGAGCGCGAGGTTCTCCAGGACGGGACGCCAACGGCTACGAAACACGCGAACGAGCGCTCCGAACCAGAGAAAAAGCTGATTGAATATGGCCCGGAGTTACACCAGAAACGTGGCAGGACACTGCAGTAAGTTACTGATTCTGCGGTCGGTCAGAATTTTGGCGAACCACAGCGCCTCCGCTGCGGCACCGCAAACTCGCGAAGTGCTCTGCCACGGCATTCTCGTGCTGTTGTTTCCACCCCTCGGCCTTTTCGTGGGAAACTTTTCGTTTCTCTTTCACCGACGCAATTTGTCCCGCGTTTCTTGATCGCTCGCGGCGCCCCTTTTTAAGCGGTCTGCGACTTGGTCTCCGCTGCCTCTTTGATAATCCGCCCGACGACAACTCCGCCTTCGTACTCAGGAATCACGACATCATCCGCGCCCGACCTGCGCATCGCTTGCGCGTATCTCTCGTGACCTGCCCTGGTGATCACGTGCAGGTTGGCATTTAGCGACTTGGCCGTGATCGTGATGTAGAGATTGTCGGCGTCATTGTCGATCAACGCGCAGACTCCCCGTGCGCGCTTAATCCCCGCCGCTTCGAGAACGCTGTGACGCTTCGCGTCGCCGTGGATCACGAGCATTCCTTCGCTCAGCAATTGGCGATAGAGGCCGTCGCTCGACTCGATTAGCACGAATGGAATATTGGCGCGGCGAATTTGCTCAACCACCGTGCGGCCCACCTGTCCATAGCCGCACAGGATAAAGTGGTCGCGCGCGCTTTGAATTGCGAGATCAGTCATCATCGTCCTCCACGCCGTTCTGCCCTCCGGATGAAAGAGGGAGACCAGCACGCGCTCGGCGATCCAGACTTCAAACGAGAAAACTCCGGCAAAGACTGCGATGCTGTATATCTTCGTCGCGTCGCGAATCCGATCGGACGGTAATGCATACGGATGGATGGTCCAGAACAGCGCATCCACCCAGCGCACCCCCTCAAGCCAAACGTAGCCTGCCATGCAAATCATCAGGAAGCCGGCGAGCGCGAGGACTGGCAGCGCCAGCCGCCTTCCCATCAGTTTCGTTACATCGCGAATCGAAATCGCGGTTGACATACGTTCTTGTTGCAATGCCACATTAGGCGCCGGGTTGGCGAATTCGTCAGGGGTGTTTAAGCCGGAATTTCCGTTTTGATTTCCCGGTCGACCGGTACTATACTCAGACGGACCTCCGCAAACAACGCTCCCTCCGACTTTTCGCTGCCGGTGCTTCCAGTGGCCGGCGGGACGCCGATCCTTGGGCTTCCAAGAGTCCCAGACCCCGAACGTGCGCCTGTTTGCGTTTTTCTGGTCTTGTCGTTCGCCAAGACTGTGGCTGACTGTGAGATCAATAACATAGATGCCACCGTCTCACCAGCGTTCTGTTACAATTCAAGCGTTCATTCCATCTGACGAACCGCGGAATGAATTTGCTTTCGCCCACAATCCACTTGGGGAAGAGCTTGAATGTCTCTAGAGTTAGTTTCCGGCCCTGGGCTTAACGTATCCCCTTCCGAATAGTACTCAGCGGAAAGAAAAAGTAACCCGGGTTCTTTGCCCGGAACGGTAACAGAGGCGGTAACAATTCCCGCTCCCGCTAGGAATTCCTCAGTTTTGTTGGGAAATTTACAGCCTTTTGAAGCTTGGTAGCGATACCGGGATTCGAACCCGGATTTTGGCCTTGAGAGGGCCACGTCCTAACCCTTAGACGATATCGCCGCTTCGAAACATTGCGTCGCGGAAAGCCAGCCAGCGGGTAAGCAGACACGATTTTCGCACGCCTAAATTGCCCGCGCAAGCGGGCGTCGTTGCTGGGTCGTTGCCGCCGCCACCTCGAAACTTCTCTCACGCTCTGTGCTAGAATCTCGGACGCGATGGAACGCGCGGGAGAATTTCTCGGTAAAGTCGTCCGGCGGCTCGACCAGCCCGAAGTGGCGCTCGCCTGGCTTTCGAGCGCGTGGCCAACCATCGTTGGCAAGGCTCTCGCCGCTCACGTTCGCCCGCTTCGATGTAACAGCGGATCGCTCGAATTGACAGCCGATGGCAAGGCCTGGCAGCAGCAACTCAACAACATGAAGCGCGAGCTCTGCGGACGCATCAATCAGGCTTGGGGAGGCACCCTCGTCCGCGAAGTAAAGTTCGTCGCTACCAAACCCGGTCCGCGGCAGATCTCGCACGAAGCCGACAACGAGCACATTCCGTTTATCCGCCGCAGACGCGCCTGACTCTCTAACGACCTCCCGCGACCCCTTCGGTCCATCGCACTCTCACTTGCATTGCCACTCGATTCCACTAAGATTGTCGGTGATGAAAATCAGCCGCGAAGACGTGATCAGGGTTGCCGAACTCGCCCACCTCGGACTGTCGCCCGACGAGGTGGAAACGTATCGCAACCAACTCGACAGCATTCTGACCTACATCGACAAGCTCAAAGAGCTCGATATCACCAATGTCGAGCCGATGGCGCAGGTCATATACACAGGCGCCAAATCGGGCGCCAGCGAAAGCCATCCCGAGCTTCGCGAAGACGTGCTGCGTCCCTGCGATGTCGCTGGTCCTGTGCTCGCGGGTGCGCCCGAAGCGCAAAAGCCTTTCTTCCGCGTTCCCAAGGTAATTGAACGATGAGCGCCGCCACTCCCTGGACGATCGCAGGCGTGCGCGCGGAGCTTGCTGCGAAAAAGATTTCGGCGCGCGAGCTGGCTAAAGAGTTTTTCGCCCGAATCGACCGCCGCAATTCCGAACTGAACGCCTACCTGACGCTATCGCCCGAGCGCGCCTACGCGCAAGCGGATCGAATCGACGCCGCAGTGGCGCGCGGAGAGACTCTTCCTGCCCTGGCCGGCGTACCGGTCGCAATCAAAGACGTCCTCAGCACTCGTGGCGTGCGCACGACTTGCGCCTCAAAGATGCTCGAGAACTACATTCCGCCATACGACGCCACGGCGGTCGAACGTCTCGAAGAAGCAGGCGCCGTGATCCTGGGCAAGACTAACTGCGATGAATTCGCGATGGGCGGCTCGAACGAAAACTCCGCCTATGGTCCGGTGCGCAACCCAGTCGCACCGGATCGCGTTCCCGGAGGCTCGAGCGGGGGCTCAGCAGCCGCCGTTGCCGCCGGGCTCGCCGTCGCTGCCCTCGGAACGGACACGGGCGGCTCGATCCGCCAGCCGGGCTCGTTTTGCGGCATCCCAGGGCTCATGCCGACCTATGGACGCGTTTCGCGGTACGGCCTCGTCGCTTTCGCGTCCTCGCTCGACAAGATCGGTCCATTCGCCGGAAATGTCGCCGACGCCGCTGCAGTTCTGAGCATCATCGCGGGCCATGACGCCAACGACTCAACCTCCGCGGCCGTGCCAGTGCCGAATTATGGTGCCGATATCGAGAAGCCCATCATCGGTCTCCGAATTGGAGTGCCGGAAGACTATTTTGCCGAAGCGCTCGACTCCGAGGTCAAGGAAAAGGTCCAGGCGAGCATCGCGCTGCTGGAGCGCCTCGGTTGCCGGCGAATCCCGCTCAAGATGCCGCACACCGACTACGCGATCGCCGCGTACTACATCATCGCGACGGCAGAGGCCAGCTCCAACCTCGCCCGCTACGATGGCGTGCGCTACGGCCTGCGCATCCCGGGCGGCACGCTCACGGAGATGTACCGCAACACGCGCGAGCGCGGCTTCGGTCCTGAGGTGAAGCGCCGGATTATGCTCGGCACATATGCGCTGTCGTCCGGCTATTACGACGCGTATTACCTGCGGGCGCAGAGCGTCAGGGCGCTGGTCGCGCGCGACTTCTCCGACGCATTCCAGAAAGTGGACGCGATCATCACACCGACCGCTCCCACGGCGGCCTTTCGGCTGGGCGAAAAGTCAGCGGACCCCCTGAAAATGTACCTGGCGGACATTTACACCGTTACCGGATCGCTCGCGGGCGTTCCAGGGATCTCCGTGCCCTGCGGCAACACCAACGAGGGTCTCCCGATCGGCATGCAGATTTTCGCCCCGCATTTCAGCGAGAGCACCGTCCTCCAAATCGCTCACGCGTTCGAACGGGCCAGCGGTTCCGGATCCTAAGGGCGGTGCAGAGGCGGCCATTTGAAAGTTCCGCTACTTGTTCATGCCTCGGATCGCGCGAATTCCTCTCCGCGAAACAAATCCTTCAAATCGTAGAAACATTCCAAAGTTAGTTCTATTCTTGCCTATCTCGCGGGCAAGAAAAGCGTCTGGCGCGCGAGCCGTATTGCGGCGTTCGCGGGTAAACCCCGGCGCACGAACGAGTTCGCGGTGAAGCCCAACAGGCGGTTCTAGTCGGATGGTACGGAACGACTATTGCTAGGGAATTGGGCGGCACTTAATCTAGCTTCAGCATCGAACGAGACTGAGAGGCCATGGCATGGTCCGCATCAAGGTCAAATCAAGCCAGAAGTTCTTCACCGAGGAAGAAGTGGTCAGCCTGACCGGCATCTGCGCCGAGCACCTTCACGGATTGGTCCGCAACAAGCACCTCGGCACGGCTGCGAGCGTCGCCAAGGCCGCTGGCGCCACGGCCGAAAAGTGGCTCTTCACGAACTCGGACCTCCTGATCATGACCGTGCTTCACCCGCGCTGCGAGCACTGAAGCTCCCCCGGTCGCAACAGCTGAACGCCGCTCTCCCAACGTCTAGAAATGCCTTGGCTCTGTTGACATCCTCATTCTCGCGGGCGTACCTGCACCTATTCAGGACACCGCCAGGCCGGTCGTCATTCTGAGCAAAGTGTCCCGACGCCTTATTCTTCCCCGGAGATCGGCCTTCTCGATCTCCGGTCGGGACGCGCAGTCGAAGTACTGTTTCCCATCGCTCGCCTTTTGAGCGATGAATCTCTCTTCGGCGCTGCAAAGAACAGGGATGTCAACAACCCCAAATGCCTTTGAATTGCGCACCTGAGTTGTGACGAACTCCGCCTCGGAGTATTCTCGGCTTAGCTCAACCAAATTATCGATACATGCATCCTTGGATTCAGGGGAGGCACGACAAACATGGCCGACAAGCGGGGCCCCGTCTGGGAAACCCTAATACGCCGTGTCGCGGTCGCACTGGCGGCTGCGCTCGTCCTTCTGGCCACCGCCGGGCTGGGCACTCCCGCATCGCAGTCTCAGAACCCGCAGGGTGCGCCCCAAGCATCGACTTCGAACGCGAACTCTCCGCCCGTGGCTTCCACACCAGCGCTCCCGCGCGGCAAGAAGCTTATCTTGAAAGACGGCAGCTTCCATCTCATCCGCGAATACCGCGTGGAGGGCGACCGGGTCCGCTACTACAGCGTTGACCGCTCGCAGTGGGAAGTGATTCCGGCCGCGCTTGTGGATTGGGATGCAACCAGAAAAGCGGAGGAGGCGGAGGCTCAGCGCGATGCCGCCATCGACGCCAAAGTACATACGCAGGAGGCGGGACGCATCGTTCAGCCCCTCGACATCGACGCCAGCCTTGAGGTGGCTCCCGGAGTCTTCCTTCCGTCCGGCGAGAAGCTTTTCGTTTTCGATGGCAAAACCATCGTGCCGCTTTCGCAGGCCGAAACCGATTCAAAACTCTCGAAGGGCCGGCTCCTCGAGCAGGTGCTCGTGCCGGTCCCCATCATTCCCACTCGCCATAACGTTTCGATCCACGGCACGCGGGCGAAACTTCGCGTGAACACGGGCCAGCCCGAGTTTTACATCCGCACGGCAGATGCGCGCGAGCCGCAAATGGAACTTGTCCGCGCGAAGGTCCACGGGGATGAACGGCTCGTCGAGCACGTGGACACCTTCTTCGGAGGAGAGCAGGCGTCGCAGGATTCCGTGCCGATCCAGCGATGGGAGGTCGCACGCGGCGTTTATCGCTTCACATTGGGCCAGCCCCTCCCGCCCGGAGAGTACGCATTCGCAGAAATTGTGCGTGACGAGGGGATGAGTCTGTACGTCTGGGATTTCGGCGTTGATGTGAACGCCACAACTGCTGGGACGAAACAGAAATAGAATGCTGTGGGCTGACCTAACGCGCGCGGACCGTTTGGGGCTCGAGAATCTCTGCCAAGAGCGTGGCCAGTGCGGATATGTGGAACGGCTTCAGCAGAACGAAGGCGCCCTTTTCGCGATAATGCTCCACAGTGGCCGTGTCGAACAGCTCGCCCGTCATGAAGATGAATCGCGGCGCTGACACGGGCTTTTGCGCCCTCAGGCGCTCGAAAAGTTTCTCGCCATTCATGCCGGGAAGATTGAAATCGCAGAGGACGACCTCGCACGTATTTTTTTCAAGATAGGCGAGCGCTGCCTCCGAACTGTCAGCGGCGTGCACCTTCATTCCCCGCCCTTCAAGCCCCGCCTGCACGATTTCCCGGATGCCTTCCTCGTCATCGACGATCAGCGCCGTGTGCCCTCGCAACGCCCCAGAACCTGCCGGAGCTGGCGCCCGCGCCGGTTTCACAGGCTGCACGACCGGAGCGGCGGGCACGGCCTCCGGAACGCTCGCCACCGCGGCTGGCAGAAGCACCCGGAAGGTAGCCCCTGAGCCAGGGCTGGATTGCACTTCGATCGACCCGCCGTGTTCCTTGGCGACGGCGAGGCAAATCGCAAGGCCGAGTCCGCTGCCTCCGCCTGGGCGCCGCGTGGTGAAAAATGGGTCGAAAATTTTCTCGAGGTTTTCTGGAGGAATGCCGATGCCGTCGTCCGTGATCGTGACGCGCACGCCCTGGCCCGCCCGGGACAGCGACACACTGATGACGCCGTGATCGCGGGCGGCCGAGATGGCCTGCTCGGAATTCACTATAATATTTCGAAAGACTTGGGCGAGCAGTTTGCGGTCGCCAGCGACCGCAGGCAGGTCACCCGGGGATTCGAACTTCACCTCGATGTTTTTCGCGCTCAGGGTCGATTTTTCGAGCAGCACGGCCTCGCGGACGACATCGTCGATTCGGAGCATCGTTAGCCCCTGCATCGCTGGCCGGCCAAACGCGAGGAGGTTCTGCACGATATCCGCGGCGCGGCGAGCCTGTTTCAGTATCAGGTCGACTTGCCGGCGCGTGGCCTCGTCGGCGGCGCGCTCGCGCAAGAGATCGCTGACTCCCAGGATGGCCGTGAGCGGATTGTTGAGTTCGTGGGCTACGCCGGTCATCATCTGGCCCATCGCCGCAAGCTTTTCCTTCTGCGTGAGCTGCTGCTCGAGCTGCTTCGATTCGGTAACGTCCCGGCCCGATGACACCATCCCCATGATCTTCCCGGTTTCGTCAAACAGGGGGCTCGCGCTCACGCGAAGCACTTTCCACGTGCCGTCTACGTGCTGAGCGCGGATTTCGATCTGTTCCTGACTCCTGCTGCCGGCAACGACGTTCTTGAACATCGCCGCTAGCTTCGATTGGTCTTCCACGCTGACCCTCTGGCCGACTGGCTTGCCGACGTAGTCTTCCGGCGAAATACCGAGAATGTCTTTCACTCGGTCGCTGACGAATTTGAATTTTCCCTCGTGGTCGAGTACGACGATCAGGTCGGGAAAGCACTCGATGAGCCGCCGGACGAATTCCTGCTCTTGATGGAGCTGCCGTTCGATCTGGCGTTGGTCGGTGACGTCGCGCGCGGACGTCACCATGCCGGTAATGTTTCCCTTCTCATCGAACAAAGGGCCGGCGGTCGCCAGAAGAACCCGCCAGGTGCCGTCAGCGTGTGGTGCGCTGAACTCAAATTGCGCGCGGCTTTCCTCGCCGCGCAGGACGCGCCGGTGCATTTCATTCAGTCTCTTTCGGTCGCCCGTACCCGCACGGGCGCCGAACTGCTTCCCGATGAAATCTTCAGGCGTCCGCCCGAGCATGTTTTGCACTTGGTCGCTGATGAACGTGAATCGTCCCTCGCGGTCGAGAACGGCGATCAAATCCGGAAAACTCGCCACCAGACGCCGGCTGAATTCCTGTTCCTGGTAGAGGCGCCTTTCAATCTCCCTGCGCTCGGTCACGTCGATGATCGTTCCTTGCAGGCGCACCGGGCGGCCGGATGCATCGCGGATTGCAAAACCTGACGTCACGCAATCGATGCGTTTTCCATCCTTGCGTCGCAGGACGATCTCGCGGTCGTGCACGGAGCCCTTTTCTTTCAGTTCCCGGATCAGTTCTTCCCGGGCCTTGGGATCGGCGTAGTTCTCCGCGAAATTGCGGCTCTGCAATTCCTCCTTGCTTTCGTAACCAAGCATTCGGACCAGCGCGGGATTCGCATCGAGCAGCCGGCCTTCGGGCGTCACGAAAACAATTCCCTCGCTGAACGACTCGAAGAGCTCGGCGAATCGAATTTCAGACTCATGCGCGGCCGTAACGTCTCGCGCCCAGCCCGTCACGGACGCAACTTTGCCATTTTCCTCGATGGCTTGAAACCAGCAGGAAAAATGGCGCAGTTCCTGGTCTTTCTTAAAACGTACGGCGACCGTGCCGGCCCAAAAGCCCGCCTTTAGAAAGGCCGGCAGCGCGCCCTCGGCATCCGCCATGGTCGGAGACTCGAGGAACTCGGCCAGCGAGTGTCCGATAAGTTCCTGAAAGGAAACGCCAAGGATTTCCGAGAGGCGGAGATTAGCTACTAGGATTTCACCTTGCAGTGAAATCGTAAACAGCGCCTGATCGAGATTGTCGATCAGCTGGCGATAGTTGTGCTGGGAGCGGGTGATCGCCGCCGTCAGCTTCTCGACTTGGTCCTGGGACTCAGGCGCCGAATCGGACTCCTCGCGGTGCCCTTCCCATGCGTTCGTGGACATGACCCGGTGCGCCCCTCTTCTTCAGCCGAGCAATGCGGTTGTGCTGGATTTGCACCTAAAATTCTACCGACGGCGCGCGCCGGGCGGGGAAGGAAAGCAGAGGGATATGCCATACTGCTTACTAGGCTAAGCAGACCTTCTAAGGTGCACGTCGCTCGGAGCCAGCCCCCGCTTTAGCACAGACAGACCTGACACGGTCCCGAAATTCCCCGAAAATGAAAAAGGCGGGCCGCCGCTGCCGCTGAGCCCGCCTCTTCGATTACGGTTACCCTGGATTCTAGCTTTCCGCGACGGCGTCCGTATCCTTCCGCAGGAAGTCGAGTGCCGCTGCTTCTTCCGGTGTGAGCTCGGGCTCCATCGGCTGCGGCTCTTCCTTCGGAATCTCGGTGAGGAGCTTGATATTGCGATAACGCTCCAGGCCCGTGCCCGCGGGAATCAGCCGGCCCATGATCACGTTTTCCTTCAGCCCGCGGAGGTAATCGACCTTCCCGGAGATGGCCGCCTCTGTGAGCACGCGCGTGGTCTCCTGGAAGCTCGCCGCCGAGATGAAGGAATCGGTCGAGAGAGACGCCTTGGTGATGCCGAGGAGCAGCGGACGCCCGGTTGCCGGGCGGCCCCCGTCGCGGATGATCCGGTCGTTCTCCTCGCGGAAGCGGAACTTATCCACCTGCTCCTCGAGCAAGAACGACGTGTCGCCCACGTCTTCGACCTTCACCCAGCGCATCATCTGACGGACGATTGTCTCGATGTGCTTGTCGTTGATGTTCACGCCCTGCAGACGATAGACCTCCTGGATCGAGTTCACCAGGTACGCCTGCGTGTACTTTTCGCCAAGCACGGCCAGCAAGTCGTGCGGGTTGAGCGGGCCGTCGATGAGCGGCTCGCCTGCCCGGACATGCTCGCCTTCCTGCACGTTGATGTGCACGCCGCGCGGAATGGAGTATTCCTTCACCGTCTTTCCATCCTCGCTCTCGACGTAAATCTTGCGCAGGCCCTTGGCGATCTCGCCGTACTTCACGAGGCCGTCGATCTCGCTGATGACCGCCGGATCGCGCGGCTTGCGCGTCTCGAAGAGTTCGACGACGCGCGGCAGACCTCCCGTGATGTCCTTCGTCTTCGTGGTTTCGCGAGGGATTTTCGCGAGCACGTCGCCGGGCTGCACCTCGTCTCCGTCGACCACCATCAAGTGTGCGCGCGACGGCATGAGGTACTTTTTCTTCGCGCGGCCGGCGGAATCGCGGACCAGGATCGTCGGCTGGTGCTTTTCATCGCCCGGCGGCAGCGTCACAACGAGCTGCGAAAGGCCGGTGACTTCGTCCACTTGCTCTTCGATCGTGAGGCCGGGCTGCAAATCCTTGAACTCGACCGTGCCGCCCGACTCCGTGAGAATCGAGAACGTATACGGATCCCATTCGACCATCGTCTGGCCGAGCGTGACGGGCTGGCCGTCTTCGACCCGAAACCGAGCGCCGTACACGACGTGATGGCGCTCTTTCTCGCGTCCCTTTTCGTCGACGACCGCGATCAAGCCCGAGCGGTTCATCGAGATCAGCGTCTTGCCGCGGCCCTCCACCACCTTCAGGTCGATGAATTTCACGAAGCCGTTGTTGCGGGCCTCGACCTTCGACTGCTCGGTGACGCGCGTCGCCGTGCCGCCGATGTGGAACGTCCGCATGGTGAGCTGAGTTCCGGGTTCGCCGATCGACTGCGCCGCGATGACGCCCACGGCCTCGCCCATCTCGACGAAACGCCCGGTCGCCAGGTTGCGGCCGTAGCAGCGCGCGCACACGCCGCGCCGGGATTCGCACGTGAGCACGGAACGGATGTTGACCCGCTCGATGCCCGCCGCCTGAATCGCATTGGCGAGCTCTTCGGTGATTTCCTGGTTGATCTCGACGATCACATTCCCTTCGTAGTCCTTGATCTTTTCGAGCGAAACGCGGCCCACCACGCGGTCGCGCAACGGCTCGACTTCGACTCCGGCTTCGAGAATCGGCTCGACGTAAATTCCGTCCGCCGTCCCGCAGTCGAATTCGTTGATGATCACGTCCTGCGCCACGTCCACGAGACGCCGCGTCAGATAGCCGGAATCGGCGGTCTTGAGCGCCGTGTCGGCCAGACCCTTGCGGGCGCCGTGCGTCGAGATGAAGTACTGCAACACCGTCAAACCCTCGCGGAAGTTGGAAGTGATGGGCGTCTCGATGACTTCGCCCGAAGGCTTGGCCATCAATCCGCGCATCCCGGAGAGCTGCCGGATTTGCTGTTTCGATCCGCGGGCGCCGGAATCGGCCATCACGTAGATCGGGTTGATCACGCCTTCCTTATCCTGCAATTCGAGCGCCTTGAACATTTCGTCGGCGACTTTCTCGGTGACGTCGCTCCAAATGGCGATGACCTTGTTGTATCGCTCGCCGTTGGTGATCGCGCCGTCGAGATATTGCTGCTGCACCTTGACGACTTCGTGTTCGGCCGCGTCCACCAGCTTGAACTTCACGCTGGGGATGACCATGTCGCTGATGCCGATCGAAACGCCGGCCTTGGTCGCGTAAAGGAATCCAAGCTCCTTCAGCCGGTCGAGCATCACCACCGTCTTTTCGAGGCCGTAGCGCAGGTAGCCGTACTGCACCAGCGCCTGCACGCCCTTTTTCTTGAGCAGGCCGTTGATGAACGGCATCTCCGTGGGTAGGTGATCGTTGAAGATCACGCGGCCTACCGTCGTCTGGAGGAACTGCTTGTTCAGGTTCACAGGCTCGGTGTGCGACACGTCCTGATCGTCGTACGCGTTCGTGAGATCGATCACCTCGCCGGTGTAGCGCATGCGGATCGGCGTGAGCAATTCGACCTCGCCCGCTTCGAGCGCCATGATTACTTCTTCGGTCGATCCGAACGCGCGGCCCTCGCCCTTCGCCTTCGGCTTGGCCTTGGTCATGTAGTAGATGCCGAGCACCATGTCCTGCGTCGGCACCGCCAGCGGATACCCGTTGGCCGGCGAAAGGATGTTGTGCGAGCTGAGCATCAGCACGGACGCCTCGACCTGCGCCTCGGGCGAAAGCGGGATGTGCACCGCCATCTGGTCGCCGTCAAAGTCCGCGTTGAACGCCGTGCAGACGAGCGGATGGATGCGGATGGCTTTGCCTTCCACTAGCACCGGCTCGAACGCCTGGATGCCGAGGCGGTGAAGCGTGGGAGCGCGGTTGAGCAGCACCGGGTGTTCGCGGATCACGTCCTCGAGGATGTCCCACACCGTCGCTTCCTGCGCCTCGACCAATTCCTTGGCCTGCTTGATCGTGGTGCAGTGGCCCGCGGCTTCCAGCCGGTGATAAATGAACGGCTTGAAAAGCTCGAGCGCCATCTTCTTGGGCAATCCGCACTGGTGAAGCTTCAGTTCCGGTCCCACGACGATGACCGACCGGCCCGAATAGTCCACCCGCTTACCGAGCAGGTTCTGGCGGAAGCGGCCCTGCTTGCCCTTGAGCGTGTCGGAAAGCGACTTGAGCGGTCGATTGTTCGTCCCGCGCAGCACGCGGCCGCGGCGGCCGTTGTCAAAGAGCGCATCCACAGCTTCCTGCAACATGCGCTTCTCGTTGCGGACGATCACGTCGGGAGCGTGCAGCTCCATCAGCTTCTTCAGCCGGTTGTTGCGGTTGATCACGCGGCGATAGAGGTCGTTGAGATCGGACGTCGCGAAGCGGCCGCCGTCGAGAGGAACGAGCGGGCGCAACTCCGGCGGAAGCACCGGAATCACGTCGAGGATCATCCACTCCGGCTTGTTGCCGCTCTTGCGGAACGCTTCGAGCACTTTCAGGCGCTTTGCGTACTTGATCCGCTTCTGAAGGCTCGGATCGACTTTCATCTTCTCGCGAAGTTCGCCCGAAAGCTTATCCACGTCCACGCGGCGCAAAAGCTCCTTGATCGCCTCGGCGCCCATGCGCGCGTCGAATTTTCCGGGATTGTCCCGCTGCAATTCGCGGAACTTTTCCTCGGGCAGAATGTCCTTTTCCTTGATTCCCGGAACCTCGCCGGGATCGACGCACACGAACGTCTCGAAGTAAAGAATGTGCTCGAGATCGCGCATGGTGATGTCGAGCAGGTAGCCGATGCGGCTCGGCAGGCCCTTGAAGAACCACACGTGCGAGCAGGGCGAAGCCAGCTCGATGTGGCCCAGGCGCTCGCGGCGCACCTTGCTGAGCGTGACTTCGACGCCGCACTTGTCGCAGATCACGCCGCGGTGCTTCATCCGCTTGTACTTTCCGCACAAGCATTCCCAGTCCGTCACAGGGCCGAAAATTTTCGCGCAGAAAAGTCCGTCGCGCTCCGGCTTGAATGTCCGGTAGTTGATCGTCTCTGGCTTGGTCACTTCACCGTGCGACCACGACCGGATCTTTTCCGGGCTCGCGAGGCTGATGCGAATGGAATCGAAATCCGCAATCTGGCTGGCACGGTCATACGGGCTTGATCGATACAAGGCGTGTTCCTCCCGTCCGGCAACGCCGGACAAAAAGCTTGGTTCCAGAATCTTGTCGGGCGCGCTTGGGAAAATTCCCCAAGCGCGCGATTAATCGGCCGCTTCGGCCTTCTCGAGTTGCGGCTTCTGGCGCTTCATCAGTTCCACGTCCAGGCACAAGGACTGCAACTCGCGTACGAGCACGTTGAACGATTCGGGCACACCGGGCTCGATTCCCGGCTCGCCCTTGACGATCGCCTCGTAAATCTTGGCTCGGCCATACACGTCGTCCGATTTCGCCGTCAGCAGCTCTTGCAAAATGTGCGCGGCGCCGTACGCCTCAAGCGCCCACACTTCCATTTCGCCGAAGCGCTGGCCGCCGAACTGCGCCTTTCCGCCAAGCGGCTGTTGCGTGATCAGCGAGTAAGGTCCGATCGAGCGTGCGTGAATCTTGTCGTCAACGAGATGCGACAGCTTGAGCATGTAGATGTATCCGACCGTTACGTGTTGCGCGAATTCGTCGCCGGTCATGCCGTCGAAGAGCGTGATCTTGCCGCTCTCCGGCAGCTCGGTGAATTCGAGCAGGTGGCGGATGTCCCCTTCGCGCGCGCCGTCGAATACCGGAGTCGCGAACGGAACCCCCTCGCGGAAACTGTGCGCCAAGTCGAGTATGGCTTCGTCATCGAGATCGGAAATCGTCTTCCAAACCGATGTCGGCCCGAATGCGTCCTTGAACCATTTTCGGACGGATTCTACGCGCGCCTCTTCGTCCAGCAGTTTGCCGACGCGCACGCCAAGCTCTTTCGACGCCCAGCCGAGGTGCGTTTCGAGAATCTGCCCCACGTTCATGCGCGAAGGAACGCCCAGCGGGTTCAGCACGATCTCGACTGGCGTGCCATCCGGCATGTACGGCATGTCTTCTTGCGGAACGATTCGCGCGATCACGCCCTTGTTGCCGTGCCGTCCGGCCATTTTGTCGCCGACCGAGAGCTTGCGCTTCATCGCGATGTACACTTTCACCAGCTTGATCACGCCCGGCGGCAGCTCATCGCCCTTCTTGAGCTTGGCGATGCGCTCGTCTGTAATTTTCCGCAGCACGTCGATCTGCCGCGAAGTCATCTCCTCGACCTCGTCGATCTTCTCGATGAGCAGCGGGTCCTTGTCGTTCAGGCGCAGGCGCTTCAGGTTGCGCGTCGAGATCTTTTCCAAGATGTCGCGCGTCAGCTCCGTGCCCTTGACCAGCAGCCGCTTGTTGGTCCGCTCGTCGTGCAGGTCGGCCACAAGCTTCTGGCCGCCGAGCAGGTCGTTGAGCCGCTTCAGGCGCTCGTCGGTGAGAATGCGGATTTCATCGGCGAGGTTCTTTTCTAGCTTTGCCACGTGCGCCGCTTCGATCGCCTTGTGACGCTCGTCCTTCTCCGCACCCTTGCGGCAGAAGATCTTCACGTCGACGATCGTGCCTTCGATTCCCGGCGGGCAGTAGAGCGAAGCGTCGCGGACGTCGCCCGCCTTCTCGCCGAAAATCGCGCGCAGCAGTTTTTCTTCCGGCGTCAGCGTGGTTTCGCCCTTCGGCGTCACCTTGCCGACAAGGATGTCGCCCGGCTTCACGGTCGCGCCGATGCGGATCACGCCGCTTTCGTCCAAATTGCGCAGGAAGCTCTCGTTGATGTTGGGAATATCGCGTGTGATTTCCTCGGGGCCGAGCTTCGTGTCGCGCGCCTCGATTTCGTACTCCTCAATGTGGATCGAGGTGTAGTAGTCCTCCTTGACCAGCTTCTCGCTGACCAGGATGGCGTCCTCGAAGTTGTACCCGCGCCATGGCACGAACGCGACTAGCACGTTGCGCCCCAGCGCCAGTTCGCCGCGGTCGGTGCACGGACCGTCGGCCAGCACCTCGCCCTGCTTCACGCGGTCGCCCGCGCGAACCAGCGGCTTCTGGCTGATGCACGTGTTCTGGTTCGACCGCTTGAACTTCGTCAGCAAATAAATGTCCGAACCCACTTCGCGGCTTAGCACGCCGGATTGGTCTGACTCGACGCGCACGATCACGCGCTCCGAGTCCACCTGATCCACGATGCCGTCGCGACGGCAGATGATCACGGCGCCCGAATCGCGCGCCGTCACTCGCTCCATGCCCGTGCCGACCAGCGGAGCCTCGCCCTTGATCAGCGGCACGGCCTGGCGCTGCATGTTCGAACCCATCAGCGCGCGGTTCGCGTCGTCGTTTTCAAGGAACGGGATCAGGCTCGCGGCCACCGAAACGAGCTGCTTCGGTGAAACGTCGATATAGTCCACTTCCTCGCGGCTCTTCAAAACGAAGTTGCCAGCCTGGCGGCAATTGACGAGGTCAGTGGTGATCCGCAGTTTCTCGTCGAGCGACGCGTTGGCCTGCGCCACAACGTACCGGTCCTCTTCCCACGCGGAGAGATAGAAGCAGTGCGGCTCGACCACGATGCGCCGCCGCTTCAGCTCTTCGTTCATCTCTTCCACTTTGTCCTTTTCGACGATCTCGCCGGCCTTGAATTCGCTGTCTCCCGAATTCACGACCTGCACAAAGTCGATCACGCGCCCGCCCTTCACCTTGCGGTAGGGCGACTCGATGAATCCGAATTCGTTGATTCTCGCGTAGCACGAAAGCGAGCTGATCAAGCCGATGTTCGGCCCTTCCGGCGTCTCGATCGGGCAGATGCGGCCGTAGTGTGTCGGGTGAACGTCGCGCACTTCGAATCCGGCGCGCTCGCGCGAAAGTCCGCCCGGCCCAAGAGCCGAAAGACGCCGCTTGTGCGTGATCTCGCTGAGCGGGTTCGTCTGGTCCATGAACTGCGATAGCTGCGAACTGCCGAAAAATTCGCGGATCGCGGCCATCACGGGCTTGGCGTTGACCAAATCGTGCGGCATCGCCGTGGACATTTCCTGGTACACCGACATCTTTTCCTTGATCGCGCGTTCCATGCGGACCAAGCCGATGCGGAACTGGTTTTCGAGCAATTCGCCCACCGCGCGGACGCGCCGGTTGCCGAGATGGTCGATGTCGTCCACCGTGCCGATGTTCTTGCGCAGCTTCAGCAGGTACTTGATCGCCGCCACGAAATCCGAGGGATCGAGCGTGCGCTTGTCGAGCGGCGTCTCCAGGCCCAGCTTGATGTTGAACTTCAGCCGGCCCACCTTGCTGAAATCGTACTTGCGCGGATCGAAAAACATTCCGTTGAAGAGTGCCGTGGCCGTTTCGAGAGTCGGCGGATCGCCGGGACGCAGCTTGCGGTAGATTTCGATTAGCGCTTCCTTCGGTGTGTGGATCGTGTCCTTTTCGAGCGTGCGCGACACGATGATGCCCACGTCGTCGCGGTCTGGGAAACAGATGTCCACTTCCGTAATTCCCGCTTCGCCGATCGTCGCCCACATTTCGGCCGTCAGCGGCTTGTTCGCTTCGAGCAGCACTTCGCCCGTCTGCCGGTTCACGAGCTCGCCCACCGTGACCGCGCCCTCGAGGTCGGTCACACCGACTTCGATCTGCGTCACGCGCGCCTTCACCAGCTCCTTGTATAGCGGATCGCTGATCCGCTTGTGCGCTCCGACCAGCACTTCGCCTGATTTCGGATGCTTGATCTCCTTGGAAAGCTTGCGGTCGATCAGCCCCTCCGAAGCGTTCCAAAAGATGTCTCCATCGCGCAGCGCGATGCGCTCCACCTGGAAAAACGTGCGCAGGATATCCTCATTCGACTTGATGCCCAGCGCGCGCAGGAATATCGAGCCGAGGAACTTGCGCTTGCGGTCGATGCGGACGTACAGAATGTTTTTCGTGTCGTACTCGAACTCGACCCACGACCCGCGGTACGGAATGATCTTCCCGAGGAAATAGCTGCGATTGTTCGCCGTTTCGAAAAACACGCCCGGCGAGCGGTGCAACTGGCTGACGATCACGCGTTCGGTGCCGTTGATGATGAACGTGCCGTTCTCCGTCATCAGCGGAATGTCGCCGAAGAAAACTTCCTGTTCCTTGATGTCGCGAATCGACTTCGCGCCGGTGTCCGGATCCTTGTCATAAATCGTGAGGCGGATCGTCACCTTCAGCGGCGCGGAGTACGTCATCCCGCGCTCCTGGCACTCGTTCACGTCGTACTTGAGCTGCAGCGTTACCGGATCGCCGCACTTGTTGCAGAACGTCGGCGTGTTCTTGTTGAATGTGCCGCACTTCGCGCAGAGCACGTCGCCCGTCTTGTACGGGTTCGTGACCACGGACGCGCCGCAACTCCGGCACGTCGCGCGCAAGTGGTGCAGGCCGCGCAGGTGGCCGCACTTGCACTCCCAGTTGCCGATCGCGTAGTCGACGAAATCCAGTTGTGACAACCCGCGAAAATCCTGGATCGGGAACACGGACGTGAACACGGACTGCAAGCCCGAGTCTTCGCGCTCGCTCGGCAGCAGGTCCATTTGCAGGAACCGCTGGTACGACTTCTTCTGCACATCGATGAGGTTCGGAATCTGGACGGTCGTCTTGATCTTGGCGAAGTCCAGGCGTTCCCGCTCGCGTACAATGTGATTACCGTTCCGATGAGTCATGGACCATTCCCTTCAAGGCAAAGCCGAACGCAGCGGCGCGGACATACACCCGCCCCGCAGGTCCGGGAAGGACGTGTTTTGAGTTTCTGAATTCCAAAGGAGCGCGTGCGTACGCGAATTCCTTTGCAGCCCGGCATCTAGCCGGTTCGCGGGCTGCCACTACTTAATCTCGACCTTGGCTCCGGCGTCTTCGAACTTCTTCTTGATCGTGGCCGCCTCGTCCTTGTTGATGCCCTCTTTCACCGTCTTGGGAGCACCGTCAACCAGGTCCTTGGCTTCTTTCAAGCCCAGGCTGGTGACTTCGCGGACCGCTTTGATCACGTTGATCTTGTTCGCGCCGACTTCGGTGAGGACGACCGCGAATTCGGTCTTTTCCTCGGCCGGTGCCGCGCCGCCTGCTGCGCCGCCCGCCACCATTACCGGCGCCGCCGCAGCCGCCGACACTCCGAAGGCTTCTTCCATCTTCTTCACGAGATCGGAAGCCTCCAGCAGCGTCAAACCCTTAATTTCCTCGAGAATCGTCTCCACTTTGCTAGCCATTGCTTTTCTACCCTCCTCCGAGATAGGAAATTCTAGATTGCCGAAAAATTCGTTTTACTGGGCCGCTTCCGGAGCCGCTGCGGGTTCTGGCGCTGCGCTGCCGCCACCCGGCCCGAACTTGTTCGCCTTCACCGCTTCGCTCGTCACCACTGCCAGATTCCGCGGCAGCGCGGCAAGCGCCGTCGCCACACGCTGTGCCGGGGCGTTCAGCAGGAACATGACCTTGCTGATCAGCTCTTCCTTGCTCGGAAGCAGCGCGAGCTGGCCGATTTCCTGAATCGAAATGACCCGGCCCTCGACCCATCCGGCGCGGAACTGAAACGCCGGCACTTCTTTCGCGACCTTGGTCAGAATCTTCGCGAGCGAAACGGGATCGGTCTTCGTGTACGCAATCGAATTCGTGCCCTTCAGGTCCCTGAGCAAGCCTTCGGTCGGCGTGCCCGCAGCAGCGCGCTCCGCCACCGTGTTCTTCACCACCTGGTAATGGCCGCCCGCAGCCTCAACTGCCCGCCGCAACTGCGTGTCCTGCTCGACCGTGATTCCCTGAAACGTCGAAAGAATCACCGTCGAAACCGTCGCGAGTTGCGCGCGAAGTTCCTCGCCCTGCGTCTTCTTCTCGGCTTTCTTCCTCATGCCGAACTCTCCCTCTTCCAGAATGCAGAAAACCCGTTAGCTTGTCATTCCGAGCGAAGCGAGGAATCTCTCTTCGGCCATCGAATCGCCTCGGACCTCAAATCGTTACGCCGCCACCGCGGTGGCCGCTTCCGCCTCGGCCTGGTCGATCGGAATTCCCGGACCCATCGTCGAGGTCAGCGTAATCTTCTTGATGTACTTGCCCTTCGCCGCGGAAGGCTTCGCCTTCACCACGGCGCCCAGCAGCGCCTGCGCGTTTTCCGCGAGGTTCTTTGCCGGAAAGCTGATCTTGCCCACGGGCGAGTGGATCAGCCCGGTCTTGTCCAGCCGGAATTCCACCTTGCCGGCCTTGATTTCCTTCACGGCTTTCGCCACTTCAAACGTCACTGTGCCCGTCTTCGGGTTGGGCATCAGCCCGCGCGGGCCGAGCACCTTGCCGAGCCGCCCGGCGGACTTCATCATGTCCGGCGTCGCGATCACGGCTTCATAATCCGTCCAGCCCTCGGTGATCTTCTGGACCATGTCGTCGCCGCCCACGAAGTCCGCGCCCGCCTCCTGGGCCTCGCGCACCTTTTCGCCGCTCGCGATCACCAGCACACGCTTCGATTTCCCAAGGCCGTGCGGCAGCACCACCGTGCCGCGCACCATCTGGTCCGACTGCTTTGGATCGACGCCCAGATTCAGCACCAGCTCGACCGTCTCGTCGAATTTCACGAAGTGCGCCTTGCGGAGCAGCTCCGCGGCTTCTTCGAGCTTGTACGGACGCGCCTCAACCAGTTTCCGGGCGCGATCGATATTCTTTCCACCAATTTTTGCGCTGCGGCCCATCGCTTCCCTCTCCTACTCCGTCACTTCGATGCCCATGTTGCGGGCCGTGCCCATGATCGATCGGATCGCCGAATCGAGCTTCAGCGTGTTCAGGTCGGGCAGTTTCAGTTTGGCGATCTCTTCCACCTGCTTGCGCGACACTTTCGCCACCTTGTTGCGGTTCGGTTCCGGCGAACCCTTCACGATTCCTGCGGCGCGCTTCAAAAGCTCGGAAGCCGGCGGCGTCTTCAAAATAAACGTGAACGTGCGGTCGCTGTAAATCGTCACCAGCACGGGAATGATCATCCCGTCCGGCTCTTTCGCAGTCTTGGCGTTGAACTGCTTGCAGAAATCCATGATGTTCACGCCGTGCGGCCCGAGCGCCGTGCCCACGGGCGGCGCCGGCGTCGCCTTCGTGGCCGGCAATTGCAGCTTCACCGTCGATTGAACTTTCTTCGCCATCTTTATCTTTTCCTCACCCGGTCAGGCTGTCATTCCGAGCGAAGCGAGGAATCTCTCTTCCCCGCGCTCACTAGCGAAACGTTATGCGACCTTTTCAACCTGCGCGAAATCGAGTTCTACCGGCGTCGATCGGCCGAAGATCGTCACCGAAACCTTGAGCGTGCTGCGGTCCGAATTCACTTCCTCGACCACGCCGTTGAAATTCGCGAACGGACCGTCGGCGATCCGGATTTTCTCGCCGCGCTCGAACGACAATTTCGGCTTGGGCTTCTCCGCCGTCGTCGTCGCCCGGTTCAAAATGTTCTGCACTTCTTCTTCGGTGAGCGGTGAAGGCATCTGTCCGGAGCCGACGAAGCCCGTCACCTTCGGCGTCGACCGCACCACGTGCCACGTGTAATCGTCCATGTCCATCTCGACGAGCACGTATCCCGGATAGCACATCCGCGGCGAAATCACTTTCTTGCCGCCGCGCACCTCGACCACCGATTCGGTCGGGATGATCACCTGGCCGATCTTGTCCGTCAGCCCGAACGCCTGCACGCGGCCTTCGAGGCTTTCCTTCACCTTCTTCTCAAACCCAGAATAGGTGTGGACGATGTACCACTGCTTTGACATTACGTTCATCTCAATGGTGTTGAAAATAATTGCTCACGTACAGGTACAGCCGCCCGAAAACCAAATCCGTCATCCAGAAAAACACGCCGAAAAAAGCAACCGTTACGCTCACCACGACCGTGGTCGACACCACGTCCGATCGCGACGGCCAGTTCACGTGCCGCATTTCCACGCGCACGTCGTGCAGGAACTGCGTCAACCGCCGCCAAGTCTCCGTGACCTTGCTGATCGGCCCCGGAACTCTAAACGGGACTCCCGAACTCCCTGTTTCTTCCTGACTCAATTTCGCCGCCTGTGCCATCGCGCCGACCGCCCTTGGCTCCCAACTCCGCCTGAACCACCCGCCGTTCCCGCCAACAAAATTCTGGCAGGGGAGGAGGGATTCGAACCCCCACTCTCGGTTTTGGAGACCGATGGTCTACCGTTGAACCTACTCCCCTAAATTTCGACCCGGCCTACTTAACTTCTTTGTGCCCGGTGTGTTTCCGGCACGTATTGCAGAACTTCTGCGTCTCGAGCCGGTCGGTATGTTTCTTCCGGTTCTTCGTGGTGGTGTAGTTCCGGTTTTTGCAATCGTTGCACTGCAATGTGATGATTTCTCGCATGGTCGTTTACTCGATGATCTCGGCGACGGCGCCCGCGCCGACCGTGTGGCCGCCTTCGCGAATCGCGAATCGCAGCCCCTTCTCCAATGCCACCGGAGTAATCAGCGTGATCTCCGCCGAAACATTATCTCCCGGCATCACCATCTCCACTCCCGCCGGCAGCTTCACGTCTCCCGTCACGTCCGTCGTCCGAAAATAAAACTGCGGCCGGTACCCCGTGAAAAACGGCGTGTGCCTCCCGCCCTCTTCCTTCGTCAGCACGTACGCCTCCGCCTTGAATTTCGTGTGCGGCGTGATCGATCCCGGCTTTGCCAGCACCTGCCCGCGCTCCACTTCGTCCTTCTCCGTCCCGCGCAGCAGCAATCCCACGTTGTCTCCCGCCATCCCCTCATCCAGCAGCTTCCGGAACATCTCTACGCCCGTCACCGTCTTCTTCATCGTCGGACGGAAGCCCACAATCTCCACTTCCTCGCCCACCTTCACCTTGCCGCGCTCGATCCTTCCCGTCACCACCGTCCCGCGCCCCGAGATCGAGAAAATGTCCTCAATCGGCATCGCGAACGGCTTGTCCACCTCCCGTGGCGGCAACGGAATGTGCTTGTCCACCGCATCCATCAACTCCAGGATCGACTTCTCCCACTTCGGATCGCCCTCGAGCGCCTTCAGCGCCGACCCCTTGATCACTGGAATCGTGTCCCCCGGAAACTGATACGTCTTGAGCAGTTCCCGCACTTCCAGCTCCACCAACTCCAGCAGTTCCGGATCGTCCACCACGTCGCACTTGTTCAGAAACACCACGATCGCCGGCACGCCCACCTGCCGCGCCAGCAGAATGTGCTCCCGCGTCTGCGGCATCGGTCCGTCCGTCGCCGCCACCACCAATATCGCCCCGTCCATCTGCGCCGCGCCCGTGATCATGTTCTTCACGTAGTCCGCGTGACCTGGGCAGTCGATGTGCGCGTAGTGACGGTTCGCCGTCTCGTACTCCACGTGCGACACCGCAATCGTGATTCCACGCTCCCGCTCTTCCGGCGCGTTGTCGATCGTGTCGAACGCTCGGAACGACACCTTCGGGTTGTTCTTGCTGAGCACCTTCGTGATCGCCGCCGTCAACGTCGTCTTCCCGTGGTCGATGTGCCCGATCGTCCCCACGTTCAAGTGCGGCTTGACCCTCTCGAATTTCTCCTTCGCCATCTCGCTTTACCCTCGCATCAAGGCTTCGCGGCCGCTGCCGCGTCGCGTCAATTTCACTTGGCCTGCGTGCTGCACGTCCCGGAGCCGCCCGTCGCCCCCGAACATACTATGGAGCGGGGGACGGGATTCGAACCCGCGACCATCTGCTTGGAAGGCAGAGACTCTACCCCTGAGTTACCCCCGCTCATGCCTCACTTACGACAACATGGAGCCTGGGACCGGGATTGAACCGGTGACCTCGTCCTTACCAAGGACGCGCTCTACCAACTGAGCTACCCAGGCCCGAACCGGTCTCCCTGCCACCTCGCCACGAAAACTTATTCAAACTTCCCCACAAAAACCGAACGCGCAAAACGCTGGTGGACGGGGGAGGATTCGAACCTCCGTAGCCCGCAAGGAGCGGCAGATTTACAGTCTGCTGGTTTTAGCCACTCACCCACCCGTCCCGCGAAAGCATCCGGGACGCGAATGCCGCGTCCGGTAAAGGCACTCGGGGCACAAGAATCGCTTCCCGTTGATCCAACCGCTTCTGAACCGAACTGTTCTACGGTGTGCGCCACAATGCAGAAAAGGCTCGTGTCCAGAGACACCAGCCCTATTCGCTTCTGTCGCGAGGAATCGGTCCGCATCAACAACCGGAAAATCCCGGTCCCCTCAAACTCAGCTGGCGGAGGGATTTGAACCCCCGACCCTCTGATTACAAATCAGATGCTCTACCAACTGAGCTACGCCAGCCCTGCGCAAACCTGCAAAAAGTATCATAGAGGCATTCAAATTGCAAGCAGGTTCTAGGCCCACGCAAAACCGTTGCCATTATACCACTTATTCGGAATCCTTCCAGATTCCGGATGCCCTATTGTGCAGCGGGCTTGGAAAACTCCGAATCGTCCAAGTCGACGTTATGCTGCATTTGGTCCACGTGAATCGTGAATGAAGACTTCTCATCGCTCTGGTGAATTTCAAAAGGCAGCTTCACGCCGTCCACATCGCGGTAGTCGTCCAGGTCTTCCTTCATATTGCTGACGCCGTCCTCGGTATGGCGCTGGCTCTCAAAGCGACGCAGCAATCCCGACTCTGCGTCGAAATACATTTTGTCGACGCCGCCATTCGGAATCGCACCTTCCACTATGTAACACTTGTGCTCGTTGATTTCCGCCGTGCCGTCGGTCGAAAATTTCGTGTACAGCTTTTTCAGATCGAGAGGGTGATAGAAATCCGCGTCGCGCGCCGTCTCGGCAAGTTCCGCGCCGGACTGTTCGCGCAGACCGTTCTGCGGATCGTCCATCCAGCCAACTTTTCCGTCGTATCCCTGCCGAAACGCAGCGCCAGAAAGAATCACGACGAGCAGCGTCCGGTTGGGCGCCTTTTCATGCACCATCACGGTGCCCGAAAGATTCTCCGACGGAATTTCGATTCTTCCGAGCGTGGTCCGCGAATGCAGCTTCTCCCATGCCGCGCGCCCGCCCAGCACTGTCAGGTAGCGGTCGAGGATTTGATCGACGGTCGGCGATGCCGGCGCCGCGGCGGGTGATGATTGCGCGAGCGTCATGCCGCCCAGCATCAGACACATGCACGCAGCCGCAAAAAATCGCTTGAGCGATGATTTCATACTGTTATGGATGACCGGAACCTCTTGGTGAAAACGCGATTCGCGCAGGCTGTCCAAACCCACTATCTTTGACGCGCCGCAAGCAGCCTGGGTTGCCGAGCCATCGCATTTCCAGTGCGCAATCGCCAGCCGGCACATTACACTACCTTCGGACGCGAGAGATATCGAACCGTTATGCCGCTTTCCAGCACAAAACGCGCGTTGATCGCCATCGCGCTGCTCGTCTGCGCGCTTGCTGCGGGAGCCGCGTTGCTGTTTTACAGAATGCACCGCCCGCTGGCCGGATCTAGTGCGGGCGCAAGCCCCGATCTCGTCACCGAACTCCCGGCCAACGCTCCCGCCATCGCGTATATAGATGTCGCGGCGCTGCGAAAGCTGCAGAACTCGCCGCTCGCGGCGATGATGGGCCTCGCGACGCCCGGGCCGCAAGCCGATCGCGATTATGAGAATTTCGTGCACGCCACCGGCTTCGACTACTCGCGCGATCTCGACCGCGCCGCGATTGCATTTTGGCCGGCGAGCCTGACGCCAACGTCGGGCGCGCCGAACGGCGGCAACCAGAGCGTAGCCGTTGCTGACGGGCGCTTCGATCAGGCGAAAATCGACGCCTACGCGCTGCGCACCGGGAAAATTGTCCGCAGCGGATCGCAATCGCTCTACGACGTTCCGGGCGACCCGCCCATTGCGTTCGAGTTCCTTTCCCCGACGCGCATCGCCATCGCGAGCGGGAAAGATGCCGCGCAGCTTCTCGACACGTCGAGCACGGCCGCGCCCGACGCCGCGATGCAGGCGCGCATCCGTCGCGTTGCCGGCGCGCCGATTTTCGCCGTCGCCCGCACGGACAATCTGCCGCCCAGCTTTTACGACGGACTTCGCAGCGCGCCGCAGTTCGCGGCTCTGGCGCGCAACGTCCACGGCCTCACGCTCGCCGGCCAGCCCGAAGGCGATCTGATCCACATGACGCTCGACGCCGAGTGCGATTCGATGACGAATGCCGTCGAGCTTTCGACCGTCATCGACGGGCTTCGCATGCTCGGCTCGATGGCGCTGGCCGATCCAAAAACGCGCGGCCAGATGTCGAAGGAACAGTTCGTGTTTGTGAACGCTCTCCTCACACAAGCCAAGGTCACCCATCAAGACAAATGGGTGCGCCTCCAGCTCGACATCACGCCTGCCATGCTCGGCGCCGGCAGTTCGGGCAACGCCGACCCGCGCTGATTGGCTCATTGCCGTCCGCGCTCGGGCTCCGGCCGCCGTGCGGCCCCCGGTTTGATTGTCGGCCCGCGCGTACCTCGATCCTTTGTTTTGTGTAAGTTACGTCCGTTTCTGTCCGACAGCCATTGTCGGGCAGAAATCGCCGTGCGGATGCGGAATTGCCGCCAAGCTTGGGGCCTGCGAACTGCGCGCCGACTTCGCACTGTTGCCTCATCGCGTCCAGTTTAGAGGACTCGGCTTGCAGCGCAAGCATGCGCCCCTGTGGACTTTTCGGGAGACTCGATCGGATTCTCTCCACCCACGAACCGATGAATTGGCACTGAAGCCAACCAACATATGGTTTGAGGACGCGGTCTGACTTTGCCACGCTCAAATCACTCTTTCGCGGCAGGGTGTTTTCATAGGCTTGGGGTGACGCCTTCGCACGGGTTTCGCCACGATTGGTTGTGACGATCGGGGGAGGATGTAATCTACGTCAATGGGGACGCCCGTGAAGAGATTGAAATTCGCTCTGTCCGTTCCCGGCGACACCATGTACCTGCGCGCGCAAACGGCTGCGGCTCAGGCCACTGCAGATCGTCTTGGAGTGGAATTAGAAGTCGTGAGCGCGCAGATGGACGCGGTGGCTCAAGGCCAGCATTTGGTAAATTTGGTGCATTCGCGAACCTCGCGGCCGGCTGGAATCCTCGTCGAGCCGGTGAGCGCCGCCGGATTGCCGCGCGTAGCGGAGGCAGCGGTTGCAGCGGGAATCGGCTGGGTCGTCAGCAATGCGCACGTGGACTACATCGGGGCGCTTCGCAAAAACTCCAAAGTTCCGGTCTTTCAAATCTCACAAGACCACGTGGAAGTGGGCCGGATTCAGGGGAGGCAGATCGGTGCGATATTGCCAAATGGCGGTTCGGTTCTGTATCTTCGCGGGCCGCAGATGAGTTGGTGGGCCACAAAGAGATTCGAGGGTATGGAAAGCGCGAAACCCAAGTGCGTCAATGTGAGGAGCCTGAAAATACTAGCATCAACCACGGAAGGCGCTTACAACGCGGTGTGTTCCTGGATGGATCTGACTAGGCAACGTCCCGAGGGCACTCAATTGATCGTGTCGCAAAACGCCGACTTCATTACCGGAGCCAGAAAAGCGTTCGAGGTAACTGCCTCTGGACCTGAGCGAGCGAAATGGCTGGCCCTACCGAGCGCGGGCGTGGGAGTTGCGGAGAGAAGCAAACCACTAGTGGATCAAGGCGCGTTGTGTGCCGCAGTGGTGACTTCTTTGACGATGGACAGAGCGCTGGAAATGCTGGCGCGGGCGATGACAGACGGTTCGCAGCCGCCGGAACACACATTCGTGGAAGCATACTCATATCCGAGCGTTGAAGAACTCGCAAGGAAGTGGAAGGCAGTTTAGTAAGGATTTCCGGCACCCGGCGCCACCGCCGCATTCTTCGCGCGATCTCTCAGCCGTCGCCGATGCACTCGTCCCAGAGGTGCGGATTCTTCCGCTTGAAATTGCCCATCATCTCGATGCATTCGGGCGAGGCCAGATCGAGGATGTCGAATCCCTTTTCACGCAGCCAGGCAACGCCACCCTGCGCATTGACGCTATCACCGACGATCACCTGTTTGAAGCGGAACTGGTAGATCAATCCTGTGCAGTACCAGCACGGAGCGAGCGTGGTCACCAGGATCAGGTCGCGGAAGTTGGTCTGGCGGCCCGCAGCGCGAAAGGCGTCGGTCTCGCCGTGCATCGACGGGTCGCCATTCTGAACCAGGCGGTTGCGGCCCGCGCTCACCAAAGTGCCATCTGAGCGGAAGATCGCTCCGCCGACCGGGATGCCTCCCTCGGCAAGTCCAATGCGAGCTTGTTCGATCGCAACGGCCAACATGCCGTTCGCGTCGAGTGCAGGCTTCATGCGCAAAGTGTAGCACCGCCAAAACGGTTGACTCAACGGCGATGCCCAAGCAGACTAAATGCTCCACGCAGAAATCGAACTCGGATTCGCGAGAGGGTCTGCACGTGCCGCAGGAGACCACACCACACTTGCATCCGGCCGAAGCCGAAACCAGCGCCGAAGCCAGCCAACCTCACTATGGATTGCGGCGGCACGTGCTGGGGCCGCTCGAAACGCTGGCACAATCAGTCTCGACCATGGCCCCGACGTGCTCGCCTGCGCTCACGGTGCCGCTGGTCTTTGCCACGGCGGGGAATGGAACGTGGCTGGCGTATCTGATGGCGACGGTCTGCACGCTGCTGGTGGCGCTGTGTATTGCGCGCTTCGCGCGTGAGTCAGCTTCACCGGGATCGCTTTACATTTACACCACGACTTCGCTGCCGCCGGTGCTCGGCAGCGTGGCGGCGTGGGCCCTCCTGCTGGCGTATGTGGCCACGGGCGCGTCGGTGGTAGGGGGATTCGTCCACTATGCGAACGTCGTACTGGGTGAATTCTTCGGCGTCTCCGCGCCCGCCGTTCCTCTGGCGATTCTCGCCGTGTTCGTGTCCGTCTGGATCGCATACCGCGACGTCAAAGTCTCCGCTCGGCTCATGGTTTACGGCGAGCTGGCCTCCGTGCTGCTGATCAGCGCGTTGTTCGCCGTCCTGCTATGGCGGCGCGGCCTGCACATCGATCCGGCGCAGTTCACCCTGCGCGGCGTGCACTTCTCGGGAGTGCGGCTGGGGCTGGTGCTGGCCATGTTCAGCTTCGTCGGTTTCGAGAGCGCCACCACGCTGGGCGAGGAAGCAAAGCATCCGCTGCGCAACATTCCCCGCGCCGTGATTCAGAGCGCGATGCTCTCGGGACTGTTCTTCATCGCCGCGTCGTACACCGAAGTGCTCGGCTTTCCGGCGGCCGCTGGGTCGCTCGACCAGAGCGCCGCGCCGATGAGCGTGCTCTCGACCGCGGCCGGCATCCCTCGGCTCGGCCCGCTGATCGACATCTGCGCCATGGTCAGCATGTTCGCCTGCACGCTGGCGTGCGTCACCGCCGCGGCGCGCGTTCTGCTGCTGATGGCCCACCACGGACTCGCGCATCGCGGGCTGAGTAAAACACACCATCGCAACGAGACGCCGCACACCGCCGTGCTGGCTACCGGCGCCGCCACTATGATCCTGCCGGTGGCGTTAGTTGTGGCGAAGATTGGCGGCGAAACCATCTACGACTGGATGGGGTCGCTCGCCACGTACGGATTCATCACCGTCTATGCGCTGGTGGCCGTGGCGCTGCCATGGCACCTGCGGCGATCGCGGAGCCTGACGTACGGCACGGTGCTGCTCGCGGCGCTGACTGTGGCGGCGATGGCGATGGTGCTTGGTGGGACGCTCTACCCGGTTCCGGAACCGCCCAAGAACTGGCTGCCCTATCTCTTTTTGCTGTATCTCGCGGCCGCGATTGGCTGGCATGCGTGGCAGGGCAGGGGAACCGAAGCGGCGCTTGAGAGCAACGAAACTATCGGTAGCGAATGACAGCAAAGATTGGACCCGCCGCTACAGAGGCAAGGCCAAAAGCTTAAGGTAGTGCGAAAGCGATGACGGAATCGCCGGGGGCGTCGTTGAAGTAGCCATTCACAGCGACGATGCCGGGCCCGCCGAACGCTTCGACGACGACGTACTGCTTGCGGTCGCGGCCCTTGTAGGTGACCGGAATCGTGTGGGCGCTCGCGTCGATTTTTTCGGTCCACAATTCCTTGCCGGTTCGGGCGTCGAAGGCGCGGAAGCGACCGTCGTTCGTCGCGCCGATGAAGATCAAGCCGCCCGCTGTAACGATCATCGTGCCGGTGTTCGGCGCCCCAGTGTGAGGAAATCCTTTCGCGGCGAGCGCGTCCACCGTGCCGAACGGCTCGCGCCACACGATGTCTCCGGTCTTCGCGTTGACCGCAAAAATTTCCGCCCACGGCGGATTGATGCATGGCCAGCCCGTCTTCGGGTCCCAGTAGCGCGAGTTGTAGCGCGAACCGCCGCCGGGATAGACCTTATCGTACGGCCCGCCTGAAGGAATGTCCTTCTCCTGCTTGACCAACCGGCCGACCTGCGCCGTATTGAAAACCGTGGTGCCGAAAATGTATTCGAGCTTGGGGTCGAACGCTACGCCACCCCAGTTGCCCGAACCCTCGCGGCCCGGCGAAATCACCGCCATTTTGTTCGGGTCGTCGCCGTAGGGCGTGAACGGCCCGTTGTTGTAGAAATTATTCTTCTCCCAGAGATCCTTGCAAAACGCGGCGTGCTCGGGCGTGAGATTGTAGATGTCGTCCTTGGTGAGGCTCATGGGAGCGAGTGGCGGAGGCTTCAGCGGAAAGGGCTGCGTTGGCGAAGTGGCTTCGCCGGGAACATTCGACTGCGCGACCGGGCGCTCCTCCATGCCGAAAAGCGGCTTGCCGTTGGTGCGATCGAAGAGAAAGAGCGAGCCCTGCTTGCTGAATTCGGCGACGCCAGGAATCGTCTTGCCGTTGCGCTTGACGTCGAACAGCGTCGGCGCGCCCGGTACATCGTAATCCCAGAGATCGTGGTGCACGAGCTGCTGATACCAGATGAGCTTGCCGGTGTTGGCGTCGAGCGCGACGAGGCTGTCGCTGAATAGTCCGTTGCCGAGGCGATGGCCGCCGTAATATTCCGTTCCTCCGCTCGGAGCGATCGGCACGAAGACGAGGCCGCGCTCCGCGTCGAGCGTGAGGAAGCTCCAGACGTCTGTGCCGAACTTCGCGTCCCAACTATCGCCGATCCAGGTTTCGTGTCCGGGCTCGCCGGGCTGCGCCCGGGTGTAAAACGTCCAGACGAGCTTGCCGGTGTGGGCGTCCCACGCGCGCACCATCTGCACTCTGTTTTCACCCGTGATGATCAGATCGCGATAGATCACGGGCGAGGCGGAAGGGCTGACGCCGGAAACGAAACCTCCGTCACCGAATCCATCGGCGGGCTTGCCGGTTTTCGCGTCGAGCGCGAGCATCTGGTTTCCGGTAACGCCGAGGATGACGCGCGGAGGCGTCCGCTTGTCGCCGGGCCAGTACGCCACCCCG